>JAABUU010000095.1_pt1 | contig 209154 bp, 270 predicted proteins | sample 5559301 | NCBI WGS metagenome assembly JAABUU01 (sample SAMN10711884, study PRJNA513360) | rock metagenome | isolation source: Antarctica rocks | place: Antarctica: Victoria Land, Richard Nunatak white | reverse complement strand
CCGAGCCTTGTCGTGTGTGATGCGCGAGCACGCTGGAGAAACCGGACCGCGACTTTACTGCGTGTATGCATGTATGAGGCATCTGCCTCGCCCGCCTGTGCCCCAGCCTGTGCATGTGAGCAGAAGTCCTGCATGCACTGTCGCGTGCGCGCGCCCCCTGCCAATATGCCCCACCCCGCACTACACTCACACCCCACCTTGCTGTCAGGGCGCCGCAGCTGGGCGGGGCTCGCGCTGCAGGCACACCCAACCCTGCCCTGCTGACACTTTGTCCGGCTGCGCGTGCCAGGTCTGCCGCGTGCTCTTTGACGTGAACCGCTTCGCCCTCGTGTGGGCGGGTGCGCTCCGTGCCCCGCTCGCTCTCTCTCGGGCTCGAGTAAAACGCGGCCTGCCCGCCCCGTCCCATGAGCCTTGCCGATGACCCATGAGCTGCCGTGCCCCTATGGATGCTGCCGCGCGCACCTGTCGCATGGCGCGCTGGCCATACAGGGTTGGGATGCGCGGGCAGCATGCGCTGTGTGTCGGCCGTTGTGATCGCCGCGGCCCTCACCCGCGCGCGCGCGCCCCGCGCAGCGCTGCACAACCTGCCGGAGTGGGGCATCATCGCGCACCTGGTCACGCCTGAGGCCGGGGTGCGCGCGCCGCACGGGGCGCTGTTCCTCTATCACAATTGCCCGCCTCGCGTGTCATCACAGTTGGGCCACCGTCTCATAACATCCAACGTGCTTGCTCCGCATGCGCCACTCCTGCCATATCCGTCAGCACACAGCCGACCTGCAATTGCAAGCGGGTCCCATGTATGTGCAGCTCCGTTGACCTGCATGGCAGTGATCCTTTGCTGATAGCATTCAGCACCGCATGCATGGAGCTGTTGACATGCTTGAGGCCCCCATGATCTCTTGACGCAATAGATACATGTCGTGACGCGGCCCGGGCGGCAGATGAGGACATGTTCAGGCGCATGCTGCTGTGGGCCTGGCTGGCTAGCGAGCCGGATCGGTGCCGTACTGCCCCCCTCTGCCTGGGCAGCGGGCGCGGCTGGCGACCGGGCTGACCCTAACCCTATCCCGGCCGCAGATCCCCAAGTTCTGGGAGCGCGCGCTGCTGTGGATCTGGCTGGTGAGCCAGGTCGTGCTGTTCGCGCCCAACTTCAAGGTCGGCGCGATGGCCGAGCAGGTCACCGGCATCTGGTGCGCGCCCCGCGGCGGCGTCCGCTCGGGCAGTACAGGCCTGAGCGACTGGCACGGCTTGCCCCTGTGCTCTGCCTGCTCTGCTGTGGGCTCAGCTGGCGAGCATTGCAGGGCTGTTTGCTGCCTCGCCGGCGCCAAACGGGTCGCCAGCGCGGGGCGTGCGCCGCTGGGCAGGGCCCTAGGGGCAGCCGCGGCGCTCAGCATGTGAATGCGCGCACGTGCTCTGGTTCCTTAGTCTCCACACTGGCCCAGCCGGCGGGCACTAGCGGTCCCTTTGCGGCGACACTTGCATGCGCAGTGTGCCCCGCCCGCACCGCGCGCCGCACGAGGGGGAGCCCAGACCCAGGGCCCCGCCGCGCGCGCGCGCAGGTGCGACTGGCTGCTCGTCAGCCTCTTCCTCTACAACAACCTGCGCAAGGACCGCCGCACAACGGACAAGGTCAAGAAGGTGTGCGCCGCACCCGCGCGCGCACTTGCGCGCGCCCGCGCTGCAGGCGCCCCGCGCTCGGCGCCACGCCCCGCCCCGCCGCCGCAGCATGTTTCGCCAGGCCCGCTCGCACTCTGCACCCACACAGCCTGTCTGCCGCCGCGCTCGAGGTCACCGCGCGCGGCGGGCGTCCCGGCAGGGGCGTTGGCTGTCTCCAGCGGCGCGCCCCTGCACGACGGCACCCACGCCTTTTTGTTTGTTTAGGATTTTGTCCATTTCTCCTTCGTCGAAAGTTAGCAAGTCAGTCCGCCGAGCTGACCTTGCTATGGCTGTCTCTGCGACCTTGTTCACTCCATCCACTCACCTGCGGCAGTCGTAGTAGGAAGGTCCGCGTGCGCGCAGGTGTACCGCATGGGCCTGATCGGCGCGGCGCTGCACATGGCAGAGATCCTGCCGCTGGTCTCGCTGCTGGTCGGCCTCATCACGCTGCCGTCCATCCCGGGCTCCATCCTCATTGCTGTGTCCGAGCCCGTCACGTGGGGCCCGGTCACCCTACCCTATCTGGCCCCGCGCAATCCCTGCCCCGAGGCCGGCCTCGCCCATGCGCAGCCATGCCCCCGACCAGCGGCGTGCAGTCAGGCCTGTCTCGTGATGCGCGCCCGGGCCCCGCGTCGCTGCGTGCTCGGGCTGGCCGTGCGGCCGCCAACACGCTGCGCATGCGGCGCGGTTGCACTGAGCGGGCGAATGATGGCGCCGAGTCACTGCCGACGAGAGCCGGCCTTTGCGGCCACTGACAAGCTGCGCATGCGGCGCGACTGCAATCGCTTGCGTGAGCGTGCGCACGGCGGCGGCGCGCGCGCAGGTTCATGCATCTGGTCGTGAACAGATGAGGCCTGTGCTATGAAGCAGGCGCATGACGGCGCCGAGTCACTGCTTACAAGAATTGGCCTTGTGGCCGCTGACACGCTGCGCATGGGCGCGCAGCTTCTACCTGTACTACCAGTTCGCGCTAGAGTGGGACCGCTCGCTGCTGCAGCCGAGCGAGCTGCCGCCGCAGCCCGCGGGCGACGAGGACGCGCCCAACGGCACCGCGCTGCCCAACCAGCACGAGCAGCCGACCGTGTACATCGCCGGCAAGAAGGCGCGCCGGCGGCCCGACTCTCCGCCTGAGCCGCGAGCGCGCCTTTGCGGGGCCCTCGACGGCCGGCGCGAGCGGACGGCGGTCTCACCCTGCTGCTGGCTTCGCCGCCCCCGCCAGCCTCCGCACCGCGCTGGGCGCCATGCTTGAGCAGATGCAGAGAGGAGTGCACTCACTGGGGCTCTTTCGCATTTTGTGAACATGGGTGTGCTACAAAAAGCCTTCTGATGCTGACCCTGGTGCATGACCTTGTGGAGTGAGTTGGTAAAGTGGGCATGCATGCATGGCCTGCTCTGCTCTGATTGGGATGCAGCGGTCCTGGGGCCAAGCCGCAGGCAGGGTCATGGCCGTCCCTGGCTCCCACCCCACCTGGCGGCATCAGCCCAGCCCCAGCCCCGTGCCGCCGCGCTGCAGGACGACGAGCACCCCGGGACGGAGCCGGCGCTCAAGATCAAGGCCGCGTTTGCGGCGGGCACGTTCGTGCTGGGCCTGCTCACCGTGGCCGCGCCCGTGGCCATCATCCCCACCTGCCAGCACCAGTCGACGCCGGACTTTGCCCTCTTCCGGCCTGTGGTGCGCGCGCGGCCCCCCGCGCACGCTCGGGCGCATGCGGCCCGTGCACCCAGCGCGTCTCGCGGCAGCCTCTTGCGGCAGCCTCATGCCAGGAGCGCCTGGGGCGCCTGGAAGTCGTGCGCCGGGCACGATGAGTGCAGCAGGCCCTGACGCAAGCCTTGGCACGCAGCTTGGACGCGGCGGTGCCCAGCCCCCTAGCTTCGCGGACGAGATGGGCGCATCGCTGGGCTCCCGGCCCGGCGGCGGCATGACGGGCGGCCCGGCTGGCGGCCTGGCCTTCGGCTCGGCAGGCGGCCCGCTCTGCCGCGCGCCGCAGACAGTGGAGGGCACCACGTTCATCTACGCCCGACACGGCCGCTCCAACGAGCTGGCCACGCTGCTGGAGTCGCATCCCATGTCGGTGCGGGGCTGCGCTGTCCCCTGACCCTAACACTGACCAACGAGCCTCTGAAGCCTGTGCGCACCGCCGTCGTCATGGCGCATGGAGCAAGCGTGCAGGGTGTAGCGCTCACCCTCCCACAGGTTATAGGGCCTAACCCTATAACAGACAGAAGACGCTGTAACAGCAGAAGCGCTGCAAGCGTGCAAGGCGTGCTGCCGCACAGACCCTGTGTGGCTCAGCCTTGCTTGCTCTGGCACGGCGCTGGGCGCTTCTGAGGCTTGCCAGGTAGAGTGTGCTCCTGTCGTGCGCACCCAGGCTGTGCTCTTTACTGTGAGGCTTTTGCAGCCTGCGGCGCACCTGGCTAGGCACTGCTTCGCTCACAGGACACCGCCCGGGTCGCCCACATCCGCAGGCGCGCCGGCTCCCATGCTGCCACAGCCAACAGTACCTCATGCATTGGCCAGCCTCCTCACACAGGAGCGACCCATATTTGGCAGGGGCAGAGCGGCCATCCGCAGCCTGGCTCAGGTGCGCCGCTGGCGCAGCTGGCCCGAGATGGCGGCCGCTGAACCGTGGCCCGCGCGCCCGGCAGGCGCACAAGGACGAGGGCAACCTCAAGTTCGAGGTGTCCGAGTCGGACGACCACACATTCCGCATCGACGAGCGCTGGACCTCCAAGCGCACCATGTTCAAGTGCGCAATTTGCAGGGCTAGGGTAGGCCACCCAAAGCCTAGGACATTGCAGGCTTCACAGCGCGCCGCCTTCGCACGGCGCTCCGGGACGTGCCTCTGGATGAAGGCTTAGCATGCGCTTGAGATGAGGTGCACTCGTTGCGTGCGCTGCGCTCCCGGACCTTGCCAGAACCGCCGGCCTGCTCTGGCATGTCCGCCAAGCCAGCCGCGCGCGCGCGCCTGGCACACCCCGCGCTGGCAGGCTGGCGCTGTCCGGCACGGCGTGCCGGGGCGCGGCCGCTGCCCCGCCGCGCCCCGCGCGCGCGCTAGCCGCCCGCTCGCGCTGGCGGCTGGTGCCGGTGCCGGTCGGGGGAGTAAGGTCTGTGTGCTGCCTCGAGCTTCCCATGCGTCCCGGATCAACCCTAACTTGGGCCCAACGCTGACCTGCGCCGCGCAGCCGCTTCACCAAGCCGGACTCGCGCACATACCTGACGCCCGCCTTCCACGACCTGGTCGCCAACGTGAGCGTGGCGGGGCCGTTCCACCCGTTCATCCCGTGCGCGGCCGCGGCCCAGCAGCCGCGCGAGCACTTCCTGCGCGAGCCGGTCATCGTGGACGCGCCGCTCGGCTGCGTGTGGTGCGCCCTGCGCCTGCGTAACCCTAATTCTAAACTTGCATTTAACCTAGCTCTGACCCTACCTCTGCATGCGGCCTCCTTGGCGAGACATCACTCAAAGCACCGTCCAGCGGCGCGGCCTTGCCGCGAGCGGCATATACACCGCCTGCACCCGCCGCCCGGCAAGCCCAGCACGGCTGGCTGCCTGCTGCTGTGCCTCTGCGGCCATTACGTAGTAGTGCAGCCTCTCCACAAGGGTGTCTGCCTGATGCGCGACGGCAGAGCGCATGGTTGGCAGGGGGCCGGGTGCGCCGATGGCGGCATGCCCGCTGGGTTGCCAGCTCCTGGGGCACCAGCGCATGCAGCCGCGCGCCGCGCCAGCGCTCCACGGCAGGCGGCATAGGGGCTATCCTAACCCTAACCATAGCGCTGCATGGCCCGCCCAGGGAGCAGCTGGACAACTTTGCCGACGGCAGCACGAGCGTCGGGTGCCTGGCGTCCACCGGCGCGCTGGAGGGCAACGCCGATCTGCGTGCCGTCGTGGAGCCCTTCCCCGCGCCGCCGGCCAACTGCACGATGCGCCAGATGCGCCAGCGCGTGCCGCGCGTGCCGCAGCCTGACGGCGGCCACACGCTCATCTACCACACGCTGTCCGGCTGCTGGGTCGACCCCGCGCGCGTGCGCCCGCGCCCTGGCGGCCTGTGGGGGCTGCGGCGCCCCCGCGTTGTGCACCCCCCCGCCTGCCCTGCCGCCTGCCGCGCCTTGTCAGCGGTGACATGCGGCGCCTCCCTGGCAACCGCCTGGGTCTCTTCGCGCCCGGGGCTGCTCGCAGGCAACCCTTGCAGGCAACCCGCCTTGTGCGGCGCCATTGCGCCCGGGGCTGCCTACAGCAGAGCAATGCATGCATGCTTGGCTCCTGCTCGTTGCTGGGCCGTCGCTGCGCCCAGGGCAGGCGCGCGCGCCGGGGCGCCCAGGGTGCCACCCGCGCGCCCCCGCCGAGTGTCTGCTTGTGACAGCAACAGCGCATCGCATCGCTCGGCACGCACTGCAGCGCACCTGATGAGCACGCCGGGTACGTAGGATTAGGGTGAGGACTGAGATCTGGCGCTGCGCAGGCGGACGCGCTGGTGGAGACGCAAATCACGGAGATCATGGTCACGCCGCACGAGGGCTCGAGCGCCACAACTGGCAAGACCGACCTGGTCTACACGCTGCGCCTGTCGCCCAAGACCATCGACGGCACCGAGGTGCGGCGGAGGCGCCTGCGACTGCCGCCCTGCTCGCGGCCCTACTCCCGCGTCCGCGGTCAGCATGAGAGGGTTGTTTCACGTGATGCAAAAGCTGAGCCGACAGCAAAAGCTTGGCATCACGTTCGGCGCACTTCGGCGACATTGCGCATGTGTGCTGTTCACATTACTTGGCAGCAAGGATGATGGCACGCTTGTATGTTGGTGCGGTGAGGCCCTCATGACTGTAGTCTTGAGGGTTTGTGCTGCATGGGCGCCGAGCGCGCCCGCCGCATGCCCGGCACGCTCTTTGCACGCCTGGCGATTCGCCCTCGATGGCCTGCGCCATGCTGGTGCCGGGCGCGCACGCCGTATGCGCCAGACAACCTCCTGCAGGCCCGGCGAGCCTGGGCCCCGGCGTGCAGGCAATGCTGGCGGCCTTCCGCGCCGGCAACGCGGTGCACGTGCCCGGGCTCAAGAAGCTGCTGGAGCAGCGCTGCGCGGGCGCGCGCATCTCGGCGCTGTCGCGCGAGCTCGCGGCGGCGTCCGGGGTGGCCTTCCCTCTCTGAGGGCACCCCAGGCATGGTTCGGAGGACACCCCGCACACCCCGCGCATTTTTGCAACACCCCGGGCGGCTGAGTCCATGTTGGTGAGGTCTCCGGAGCAGCATCCGCTGGCTTGCGCGCGCCACCACGATGCCTGCCAAGCTGACGAGGATGGCCGCTCGCGTTCAGGATGCAGGCCCTGGAGAATTGAGGCAATCAGGGGCGTGCGCGCTCCCGCAAGCTTAGCGCCAGGTTGCTCTGCAAGAATAATAATTTTGTTGTTCATTCTCCATTGATCAGCTTGGGACGGAGTGTGGCGTGGCAAAGGCATGCCCGCTGTGTGGCAAATTTTTTGAGACCGGTGGTGGCTGTACGTGTGACAAACCTAGCAAGGCAGCAGTGTGCTTGTGGGTTTCCAAGTCGTTGTTTGTGATATGGTTTAAGGCCGGTCTTTTTTGGTGGGTTGGCCTCCTCAGAAGCATGGGGCCATGCCGGGGTTCAGCTGCATCACAAGCGTCTGTCTGGTCATCTTTACAGTAAAGTTCAGCATACATGAGTACTGCGGCGGTGCACTTGCATGCAGCATTGTGCTGGTATGGGATGCAGCGGTTGCCACACAGCGCAATGCATTGGGTGACGCCTACCAATGACTGACGCATGTGCACCAGTGGTGAGTGGTGCTTCCGGCTGGTATCAGCCTTGCTGCCCGCACATGTGGCACAAACGTCGGACAGCATGGTCAGCAGCAGAAGGCCAGATTACTTATAGAGTGATGGCAGTCCCTCGGGCTGGCCGATGATACGTGTAGGTTTCTCAGCGTGTGCTGCTCGCGGAGGATGTTGGAAGGGCGAGTGTTCTGTTTGGCGGTGTTTCTTTTTGGCGGTGTTTGGCGCAAGTGCTTGAGCATTTCTTACGGCAAGCATGCCCCACATGGGCTGCATCTGAGAGCACTCATTCAACTTGCCTGTGTATATCCCCTCTGCATTTCCTTCTGACGCGTTACCATTTTGGGACTTCAACCTTGTGATTGTAATGCCGACTGCCACCTGCTGAGACGCCCTGGTATCAGATCCTTAGCTCCACGGCTCGAAACAATGTAAAACAAGCGGAGCCTAGCAGCTTGTGACCCAGCTGTTGCGCATCTCAAGATCTTATCTGCATCTCAAGATGCTTACCATTACATTCGGCACACCCTCTAAGTCAGGCACCAGGCACTTGCATGCGCCAAACCCACACAACCTAGAATCAGAGCCCCCCTCTCCACGCTCTTGCATGCCTCAGCGGTACGACTTCTGGAAGCGCGCGCGCGCGCCAGGGCCGCCAAACCTGAGCAAGGACAGAAACACGGTTACGGCTGAGAAGAAAATGGATGGATGCAGCATATGCTGAAAGCGCTGCAGATGTGCAATCCCACGCACATCCCCAAGGTGCTCCCTGGGCAACTCAACACGCCAACTGCAGCCCACACATGCCCTCGAGGTCAGACTCAGCAGCACGCGACCAACAGACGTCGCTGTGCCGAGCACAGCTCGCTGGTAGAACCACCCCTGAGAATGAGAGCCCCAACAGCTCAAAGAACAACCAGTGATGCTCAGTGCGGCCGGTGCTGGGAGGCCGGGGCCGCACTTCTTGGGCTCGCAGCGCCGCGGGTCTGCGACAAGCAGCGTGCGGTCATACTTGACCAGCACCTCCTTGATCTCCTTCTTCGCCTGCTCGTCCACGTCTGCGCCAGGGACACACCGCACGTGAGCCAGGTCCACAGTGGCGCCAGCGCGGAACGGCGCAGGCCGGCCGGCTCTGCAGCGGCCCTGCGCTCGCCTCCGCACAGGCGCCGCCCCGGCGACGCGCCAATGTGCTGCAGGTGCACCGCTTGCCAGACGCCCTCCGCATGTCACATCCAATCACAGACGGAACCACCAGGTCCGTCAGCACGTCAGCCTCCTCGATGGCGACAGCATTGCTGTATGCATACTATGGAATGCAAATAAACACACGCCTTGGCGGGTGCGCACATTTCTGGTAGAAGGCCACCAGGCCCTTGGCGATCGCTTGCCGGATGGCTGCGCGGCGCACACTGTTGTCAGCAGCCCAGCGCCGCCGCGCGCAGCGATGCACGCTCCACATGCATGGCCCAGCGGACATCCTGACACATAGGCCAGAGACCCCAAAAGCATGGCAACAAGAGCGCCCGCATGTGGCCTCGGGCCCAACACAGGAGGCTGCGGATGCATGGTCATGCATGTCGTGACAAATCAGGCAGCGCGTGCAAATCCCTCGAGCTCGCATGCAGGGTCGCCGCACACGAGCGCATGCTGGTGCCACCAAGCACCAGGGGCACACTCGGCCACGAGCGCCCTTGTGGCACCCCAAAACATAGGGCTTGCAAGCAGTGTAGAGGCATTTGGACTTTGCTAGCAAAGTGAGCACACCCGCGACACGCATCTCACTACGCCAGCTCGGTCCTGCGCGGGCTCAAGGACCTTCACCCTGACCCTCGAGCCTGAACCCCACGCACCGTACGCCTGCGACACGTGGCCGCCGCCCTTGACGCGCAGGCGGATGTCGACCGCGGCAAATTTCTCCTTGCCCAGCAGGTTCACCGGCTCCATCACCTTCCAGCGCAGCGTCTCCGGCTGCAGCAGCTCCAGCGGCGACCCTGCGCGGCCGCGCCGCGCTGCGCGCTCAGCGCGCGACATCCTATGCTGCGCGCTCCTGCTGCTGCGCACTCATGGTCTTCCCCGCCCCCAGCTCACTCGCAGCGTCTGCGCTGGTGTTAGCGGAGCACGCCCGGCTGCAGCAGCTCTAGCGGCAAGCCTGCGACTCACCACTGTGTGCAGCCTGCACACATCTGCTCGCAACACGCTTGGCACCTGCTGGTGCCCGCAGTGCCAACCGCAAGCGCAGCTGCTGCGAAGTAACGCTTCCCTTCTCGAGACAGTGCTAGTACACTTCTCGAGACAGTGCTAGTACACATATCGAGACAAAGCTGCCACACATACACCCGTGCTGCCAGACGGTGCCGTCACTGAATTGCACCCAGGAGAGCTTGTGCGTGAGCTGCGAACAAGTCGTGGGATGTTGAAGCACTCAAGGGAGCACCAAACATAGCTGAAGCCTGTAAAGAGGAGGCTGACTGTTAGTGCAACGCCACCAAGGCAAGTGCTTATCAAGAGTGCAGCCGAAGGCTGCGAGTGTGTGCTCAGACCACTCCCTGAGACCTCACACGCTCAACAGAAGGAGCCAGATGCCCTCCGCTGCAGAAGGCTCCCCGGTTGATGCTGCACAACGCACCATTGAGCTTGAGCAGCCCGGTGCCGCGCTTCACGTACGCCACCGCCACCGCCGTCTTCTGCGCGCACAGCGCAACGCGGCGTCAGGCTCCGCAGCCGGTGATCGCGCCGCCCGGCGCGTCACGGCCCGCCGCTCGCACAACGCGCAGGTCCCAACATCGGCCGCCAATCGCGCACGCGGCGGGGCGCCGCACCTTGCGCCCAAAGGTCTGCACCGACTGCGCGCGCAGCACACGCACCCGTCAGCAACTCGGCAGCATGTCGACCAGCGCATGCACGGCGCAGGCGGGCAGCGCACCTCCGTCATCGTGGCCAGGCAACTCTGTGCCGGCGGCCAGGCTCCCCCAGTGCTTGAAAAGGGCAGGCCGGTTGCTGCTTGTTGCGCTTGACGGCTGGGGGGTAGGGAAACTATCGACTAGGGCCACACCAGGTTATGTTTTTCCTCCTCTTCGAATCGAAGACTTCGATATCAATAGCGAGCTCGACGTCCTTGCCTCCCTTGGATGATTGCTGCGCTGTTGAGTGCATACCTCAGTGTGCTGCCAGATCTATGACTGGAGATCACGTCAGTAGCGGGACTCCTGACCTGATTGGACCAGAGCTCTTACAGAGAAAGGTTGCTGTTATGCACTGCGCACGCGCTGGGGCTGTGCATGGGCTCCGCTGAGGAGAGATCACTGCTGCGATGCGCTCTGACAGCGGATCCGTCCTCCTCACCGGCTTTGCTCACCTTGTCCGTGCGTACCCTCGAGAGACATGCAGCCGGCGCCCTGCACTGGTGTGAGTTGCCGGGGACGAGCCTGACCAGGGCAAGCGCTGCAGTTTCGCAGGTGTCTACGCGCTTGATCACTTTCGCGCTCAACCTTGCGACCGCGCGCCTGCTCTCCGTAGCCTCCTATGGGGTGCGCTGCGGCTCTGCCCGGCCCTGTTGTAGTGTGGTTGAGCAGGCAGACAGGCCAGGCCAAGCCACATGCCTTAGCTGGCTTGCTTGCGGCACGCAGCGCGCCCTGTAGCCTCACCACAGGCACGCGTTGACACAGCGCCCCTCCTCCGTGCAGCTGGCCTCTGTGCAGTTCCACCTGATCAACACCGCCGTGCTCTTCCTCAGCCGGGAGGGCTTCCGCCGCGGCTGCCTGCGCTCGCAGCAGGACGCCCCGGGCGGCGCCGGCGCGGTGGACGTCCCCCGGCTGCTGGCCACCGCCTCGCTCGTCCTGCCCTTCGGCGCGGTGGCCGCCGCGGCCGTGTGCGGCCTGGTGCTGCGCCGGCACGGCCCGGCCGCGCCCGGCGACCCCTACCCGACCGCCGTCTACATGCAGGGTGCGCGCTTTGTATATCGCTGCAGGTACTCTCGGCGCCCGCTACCCCTGCTGCCTCATGGCCCGTGCCTGAGCCGAGGCTGGATGCAGCGCCGGTGCCGCCAGTTGAGCCGGTGTCGCCAGGCACCTTCCGAACCCGGCGCCCTCCAGAGAAGATGCAACCCCTGCATTCGCGCGCGCACAGGCGCCGCGGCGCTGGTTGAGCTGGCTGCGGAGCCGCTGTACATCCTGGGCGCCGCGCAGCTGCGCTTCGGCCTGCGCGTGGGCGCGGAGGCCACGGCCACGCTTGCGCGCGGCGCGCTCACGCTGGCGCTGCTGGCGCGCGGCGCCTGCGCGCCCGCGCTCGCGCTCTCCTGGGGCCAGGCACGGCCGCGCGCCCGCCCGCTGCGCAGCCCGACAGCGCTCGAGCGGCTGCTGCCGGCAGCGCTCGGCCGAGAAGCGTGCCTGGCTCCCGTGCGCTGTCGCATCGGCCTGACATGCGTCTGCTGGGCCGCGCAGCTTGCCTATGCGGGCGTAACGCTGGCGGCGTATGTCGCCGCGTACGCGCCAGAGCTGGCGGCACAGCACCGCAAGGGGCGGACCGCGGCAGCGTCAGGGGCCGCCTGCGCGGCGCCGCCGGCGGCATCAGGGTCCGAGCCAGCCTGCAGCGCCCGGCCGGCTGCTGCACTGGATGCGAGGCGCCGGGCCGTGGCTGCTGAGCCTGAGCAGGCCTGCCCTGCCGGCGGCGGCCAGCCCGATCAGGCTCAGCAGGCAGGCGGGGCGGCCGAGGGGGAGGGCGCGCGGGGTCATGCAGCTAAGGATGCGGCAGCGGAGCGGTCATGCGGGGCGGACGGAGACGCGGGCTTCAGGGATACCCGGCCTGCCGCGGACGGCGCTCGCAGAGGGCATCGTGAGTTGGCAGGGCGTTGCAGTGGCGAGGGCGAGGAGCGGCGACCGCTGCTGGAGGGCCGCACGCTGCGGCTGTGCGCGAGCTTCACGCTGCAGGCGCGCACCCCGTGAGCTGGCCCGGGCCAGAAATCCTGACGCCGCCCTTTGCACCCTACAGCCCAACCAGCTACAGTGTGTGCCGGGTGCGGTGGGCGGCGCGCCCGTGCTCCTCACGCATGACGACGGGCTGTGCGGTTGTCGGGGGCCGCGCCGCGCCGGCGACCGCCTGGCCCCCGCCCGGCGAGACAGAGGGGGCTCAGCTGGCGCCCCAGCCCCCGCTGAATCCGCGGCGCACGGGCGTGACCCGCCGCCGGCTGAGCATGAGGTTGGCATAGGGTTTAACCCTACCGCGCACGCATAACCCTACCGCCCGCACAGGCGGCCGAGAAGCTGGTGCTGGGGAGGGCTCCAAGCGGGTGCTGCCTAACCCTAACCCTAACCCCACATAATAAGATTAGGACAGTGTCAACCCTACCGCGCGCGCAGGCGGCCGAGAAGCTGGTGCTGGCGGAGGGCTCCAAGCTGGTGCTGGTGGCCACGCAGAGCGCGGCGCAGCAGGGCGTGTACGGCCTGGCGTCCAACCTGGGCTCGCTCGTCGTGCGCACCGTCTTCCAGCCGTTCGAGGAGGCCGCCTTCCTGGCATTCGCGCGGCCCGGCGGCGGCGGCGGTGGCGGCGGCGGCGGCAGTGGCGCGGTGCGCTCGCTCCGCCGCATGACTCTCATCGAGCAGCAGCTGCTGTCGCTATATTTCAGGCTGTCATGTGTGTGCAGTAGCATTCCAACATCATCCACTGCTGGAGTGGGAGCGCTTCAATAGATGTACTGCTTCCCGTACGGTGTTGTTGTGCGAATGAGTTTGTCAGCGTGTGTCACGCAGCCTCCCCTGCTACAGCTGTGCGCGCCCGAGCGGCGCCCTGACGAGGTATGCCGCGCCAGGCTCGCACCGACGCTGGTGCCCATGACGAGGGCGCTGCAAGGGGTGCGGCGTCTTCAACGGCCGCAGCCGCGGCGCGGCAGGCGCGCATGCTGGCGGTGGCCGTGCGGGCCGTCACGATTGTAGGTGCGCTTGCTCAGGGGGCGTCGCGCTGCATGCCATGCCCTCCCAAACTCGGCGCATGTGTGCGCCGCCACAGAAACTCTCAGGGGCCTGAGCGCGGCCACATGCAGCCCGGCAGGGAGGCTGGGGGCAGGAAGGGCTTGTGCACCGAGGCAAGCAAGGCAGGCATGCCATGCATCCAGGACGATGCAGCAGAGGGGGAAGGCCTGGCTGCCCATTGCCGACGTGAAGGTAGTGGGGGAAAGAAAAAAAAGACATCTGGAAGTGAAGTGCCGCGCGCCGCGGCAGGCCTGTTCGCGGTCGCGTTCGGGCCCGCGTACTGCCAGCTGCTGCTGCGGCTCGCGTACGGCGAGCGCTGGGCGGCGACCGGCGCGCCCGCCGCGCTCGCCGCCTACTGCCCCTACATCCTGCTGCTGGCCGTCAACGGCATCCTGGAGGCCTTCGTGCACGCCGTCGCGGCGCCCGCCGAGCTGGCCGCCGCCAACGCCGCGCTCGTCGGCTGCGCGGGCGCGCACATGGCGGCGGTCGCCGCGGCCTCGGCGCGCGGCGGCGGCGCGCCGGGCGTCGTGGCCGCCGACGCGCTCAGCATGGCCGCGCGGATCGCCTACTCCGCCTGGTTTGTGCGGCGCCGCTTCGCTGGCGTGCCCGGCTTCGGCCTGGCCGCGCTGCTGCCGCGCGGCGGCACGCTGTGCGCGCTGGCGGCGGCCGCCGCCGCGACGCTGGCCTCCGCGGCCGCGTGCGGCGCGCGGCTGGGGTTCAGCCTGGCGCCGGGGAGCGGGCCGGCGGCCGCGCTGGCGCGGCGCGCGGCGGCGGCGGCGGCCGCGGTGCTGCCGGCCGGCGAGTGGGCGCGGGCCGGGGTGCATGTGGGGCTGGGCGCCGGCGTGCTGGCGGCGGCCGTGGGCGCAGTGCTCCGCGCCGAGGCCGGGCTGCTCGCGGAGTTGCGCGCGCTGGGCCGCAAGGACAGCTGAGCTAGAGTTAGGGTAGGCTGGATTTCCAGCTGTCAGGCTGCACAAGCTCCTCGGTCTGAGGACCGCGACTGGCACCTGCCGTGCGGTGCTTTCCCAGTGCATGAGCAGTGCTGCACATAGCATGCGCTTAGCTAGTTGTAAGCATGCGCCCGAACCTGCAGCGCTGTCGGGGGCGACAGCTTGTGGTGACGCGGCTGCGACGCGCAGAGCTGACACTGGGTTACAAGGCGCGTGCCATGCTTGTCAACATACCCTCTCCGTCGCGCTCATAACAGCTGGCCGCGCCCCAGACACCGCACTAGAAACAGGCTGGCCGCGCCCAGACAGGCAGTCACACACGGTGCAGAAACCTGCACGAAGGACATGCGCGGGCGCGGCGCCTACAGGCGGCTCGGCAGCGGACGGCCCGCCGCCGCCAGCCGCGCCTGCAGCGCCGCGCGCACGGCCGCCTTGAGCACCTTGCCGGCGGAGTTGGCCGGCAGCGGCGCGGCCTGCGCGGCGACCACCCGCGGCGCCTTGAACCCGGCCAGGCCCTGCGCGCGGCAGAAGGCCGCCACGCCCGCCGTCGTCAGCGGCGCCTCGCCGGCGGCGGCGGCCCTCCCCGCGGCGCCGCTGCCGCCGCGCGGCGCCCGCTCCGGCTGCTGCTGGGGGCCGCCCGTGCCGCCCCCGGCTGCGGCCTGCCGGATGTCTGCCGCGGCGGCCGCCAGAGCGGGGCCGCCAGAGGGGCGGTCGCGGCCGCCCCGGCGTGCCTCTGGGCTGTCTTCAAGGCAATAGGGCCCAGCGAAGGAGTGCCCCGGCCGCAGCACGAGGAGCGCCGCGACCTGCTCGCCGAGGCGCGCATGCGGCAGGCCGACGACGGCCGCGTCGGCGACGCCCACGTGCGCGCGCAGCGCGCGGTCCACCTCGGCCGCGTTGACGCTCTCGCCGCCGCTGCGCACCACGTCCTTGAGCCGCCCCGCCAGCCACAGCCGGCCCGCGCCGTCCAGGACGCCCAGGTCGCCCGTGCGCAGCCAGGCCCCGGGCGCGCCCTGCGGCCGCCCCATCTGGGCTTCCCCGAGCCCAGCGCCCGATCGCGCCCGCCCGTCCGCACGCGGGCCCGCCCCGCCGGCCGGCCCGCCGAGCGGCGCGCCGGCGCGCGGCGGCCACGCCGCGAGCGCGGCCGCGGTCGCGCGCGCGTCGCCCCAGTAGCGCAGCATCGTGTGCGGGCTGCGCGTGAGCACCTCGCCTGGCGCGCCGGCGGGCGCGGGCCGCGGCTGCCCACCCCCGCCTCCGCCCCCGCCCGCGCCCTCGCCGCCCTCCAGCGGCCGCACCGCGACCTCGACGCCCGCTGGCGGCAGCCCGACGCACACCGCGCCCGCCCAGGCCCCGCCCGCGCCCGCAGCCCCGCCGTCGGGCCCCGGCGGCGCGGCCCCCGTCATGGGCCGGCCGAGCGGCAGGAACGTGATGGACGAGCACGCCTCCGTCATGCCGTATGCGGTTGTGATCGCCGCGGCCGGGAACAGCAAGCGCAGGCGCCAGATCAGGCGCGGCGCCAGCTCGCCGCCGCCGAGCAGCACGCGGCGCACGGACGGGCACCCCAAGCCCGCGCCCAGCTCGGGCGCCGGCGCCGCGCTCGCGCCGCGCGCCGCCGCCAGCAAGTCCACGACCATGGCCGGCACCGCGATCAGCGCCGTCACGCGGTGCTCGGCGATGAGCGCCAGCGCGCCGCGCGCAGAGAACGCCGGCAGGAACACCTGCGCGGCGCGCCGCGCGAGAATAGGGTATAGGGTAGGGGTAAGGCATCAGCGCGCGCCCCTGCGGCGCGGACGCGACGGCGCCGCCGCGCAGCCTGCCGCCGGCAAGCCTGGTGGCGGCGTGCTCTGCTGCGGGCGCCGCTCGCAGGCCGGGCGGCTCACAGCGCGCCGCCGGGACGCCGGGCCGCTCGGCAGCCGGCGCCGGCGCCGGTGCAAGCGACGCCCCAGCCTGGCACCTGGCCGGTGCGCAGCTTGCGCAGGCGGATGGTGGAGCCGCGACTGTTTGTGCTGCTGTTTGTGCCCATGACTTCACCATCAGCACGAGTCCAGCGCAGGGGTGCGCACAGGGGAGGCGCGCGCCTGCAGCGCGCCCGCGGCCAGGACCGCGAGCGCCGAGGACAGGCCGCCGACGTGGTACAGCGGCGCGCAGTGCAGGTACACGTCGCCCGCGTGGTACCCCACCGCCTGCAGCTTCGCCAGCGCCTGCGCCCCGGTAGCGCTGGGTATTACCCTGAACCTACACTACCCTGTCGACCCCCCGCCGACGCCCACGCAGCTTGTGAGGTGCTGCGGCCCGGCCCGCCCAACAGGCGCGCCTGCAGCCTAGCTCCGCGGGAAGCACGCCGGGCTCGGGCGCGCCTGCCGAGCTGGCCAGCGTGTGTGCACACGGGCGGACAGCACGCTGCGGCGCGGCCGCGACACTGTGACGAGCGCGACCCCCCTTGCCACGACAGGGCTGCTCACGTGCGGTAGGCTGCGCGTGCGGGTGCCCCGGCGGCGGCGCGCGCGCCTGGCAGTGGAAGGCAACGTGCGTCAGCAGCGCGCCCTTGGCGGCGCCGGTCGTGCCGGACGTGAAGCAGACGATGGCGGCGCCGTCGGGCGCGGCGACGGGCTCCAGCGCCGCGCGCGCGTGCCGCGCGGCCAGCTCCCCCGCCGCCAGCGCGCCCGGCGCGCGCCCGCCGCCGTCCAGGCAGACGCCCGCGCGGCCGGCGCCGCCGGCGAGGACCGCTGTGGCCAGTTGCGCAGACGCGGCGTCATAGACGACCGCCGCGGCGCCGACCAGGTCGGCGGCGGCCGCCGCCTCGGCCGCGCTCCAGCGCAGGTTGAGCGGCACCGCGACCGCCCCCGCGGCCAGCACGGCCAGCAGCGCCTCGAAGGCCGCGGCCGTGCCGCGCGCCGCGAGGGCGATGCGGTCGCCCGGCCGGATGCGCACATCGGCTCGGAGGGCGGCCGCGAGCGACGCGACGCGCGCCGCGGCCTCGCCCGCTGTGCGCCGGCTGGCGCCGCACACAAACAGCGGCGCGTCGGGGGTGCGCGCCGCGAGCGCGGTCAGGTAGCAGCACACGTGGGCCAGCGTGGCGGGTGGGCCGGCGCGCTGATGCTTCACAGCACCCGGCCTGATGAATGTATGAATAGGATGATGTACCAGCCAATCTTGGCTCCACTTCGCTGCGTTCATACCAGCCAATCTTGGCTCCACTTTGCTGCGTTCATACATGACGAGCCCAGAACCCCTGCCGAGGGTAAGAGACTTCCTAGTGTGTTAATACTGCACGGAGTGCAGGCGGAGTGCGGTGGGCATCCCACAGTCACTTTCTATCACCTGGAGAAGCATGCCCGTGGCCCCAGCAGCGCAGTGGGTGGTGCGGAGCGTCGGCCCTGCTGCGCCGCGGCCCGCCAGCGCACGTGCGCCCCTGGCCCGGTCCCTCGTGTCCAGAGGGATGCGCGTGCGCTGCAGTGCACGGGTTGGGGGCGAAGGAGGGGCCTTGAGGGGCCTGCACGTGGGCCTGCAGACCAGGAGTCGCCTGCCTGGGCCTCGTCGCTGCACGTACACCAGCGCGGCCGGGCGCCCCGGCTGGCGGTCGAGGCGGTCGCAGCACCCGAGCGAGGCGTGGCAACCGTCGGGCTGATGACGCAGCCGGCTCAGAGTCGCCAGCAGGCCCCGGGAGAGACGCGGCCAGGTGATGCCCGGCTTGTAAGCCTGGTTCCGTGTCGGAAAGGCTGCCAGCCGCTGCATAGCGCCAGTCCAGGCTGCCAGGCGGGCCTGGCGGCGCAAGGAGGACGCTCACGAGGCCTGGGCGCAGAGCATATGTTGACATGATTATGCAAGCCCATGAAGCCTGCCAGCTGCACCGTCCTGTGCCGCGTGGCGGTGTGCGTGTGTGGATGCTTGCCCGCCGCGCTGCGCTGCGCGCTGAGACGCTCTGGTGCACGCGGCGCGCGCAGCGCCGGGCTCCGAGTGGCTGCCGTCGCTGGGCTGGCGGCCGGGGAAGGACCACAAGACGGAAGAGCAGCTCTGGGAGGCGATACGGCAGGAGGCGAGCGCAGACGCGGTGCGCGCGCTGTCCCCGCGGCGCCCTGCGCACGCCCGAGGCTGTTAGGCTCCAGGCGTGGGCCAGGTCTGCACAGGGTGTGCGGTCGGTGGCGTGCGCGCTTTGCGGCTGCTGCGCCAGCACGCACAGCATGCCCGAGGCCGACGTGGCTGCTTGTGTGAGTTTTGGGCACCGTGGTGGGCGCAGCTGGGGCCGTGCCCGTGCCTAGCCAGGCCATACAGAGGCATGCCATGTGTCAGGAAGGTGAACCAGACACACTTTGCAGTTTCAAGGATGAGCCTGTCGGCGGTGTGGACAAGGACGTGGACAAGTACAGGGATTGCTTCACGCTCAGCGCCGTTGCTCAGCGCCGGCGCTGAGCATGAAGCGGTCCGTGTCCTTGTCCATGTCCTTGTTCGCGCCGCCGACAGGCTCGTCCTTGAATTTGCAGCGTAACGCATGTGCTGCGCGGCGTGGCTGCCAGTGCTAGTGTCAGGACAGTGACCGCGGTGTCGCAGCATGCAGGCAAGCGGCTCCCTTTCGCAGCTGCTGGCTGAGCAGCCATAGCGTCTGTGCGCTGCGGTGGGCCTGGCTGGCTGCTCACATGTTTCTGCAGCGCGTGGGCACCCACCTTTACTGTTTGTAGACTGGGCCGTCATGCTGGGGCAAAGCGACTGCTCCAGTTCTAGCAGTTGTATAGCACACACCCTGTGTGCGCTTTAAGGTGCACGCCGCTGTGGCAGCTCATGCGTCTGGCAAGCTGGGCTGTCTTCATGCACAGCAGGGCCCATGCAGCACAGGGCCCCGACTGCCGGCCGCGCCGCGCAGGCTGCGGAGCCGGCGCTCGCGAGCTTCCTGCACACGTCGGTGCTGGTGCACCCGTCGCTGCCCAAGGCGATGTCGTTCATGCTGGCGAACAAGCTGAGCTCGCGCACGCTGCTGGGCACGCAGCTCATGCGGCTGATCTCCGACGCCTACCGCGCCGACCCGGTGCGTGGCCAGGCCTGTGCCGCCTCCTCACCCCTGTCAGCTGCGTGCTGCTCTGGCATGCGCCCCAATGCGACCAGGACCAATGTCCCTGGCCCTGAAATAGGCGGCCTTGGCATGCGTGTAGCACACGCGGCACGGCGCGTCTGCCAAACTTCCCGGGTATGAAGCGTGCTCAGCGTGTAAAAGTGCATGCCCTTTTGGCATGGGAACCCCTGAACGCGTCACGACATGCTTTGCTGCGAGTGCTTATCGCATGTGTGCCCGCAGACGCAGTGCCGGGGCAAGCCTGAATATGTTAATGAACTGCGTTGCTGTAGCCTGACGGCCTATGCACGGCGGGCAGAGCATCATGGAGGCGTGCGCCCTTGCAGACGCGGCGCAGGTGCACGGTTGCAGATGTGTGTGGACTGGCCTGCGCGAGCCTGACGGCCTATGCATGCGGCGCGCAGAGCATCATGGAGGCGTGCGTGGCGGACATCCAGGCGGTGTACGAGCGGGACGCCGCCTGCGACCGCTACACGCAGTGCATCCTGTACTTCAAGGGCTTCCAGGCCATCCAGTGCCACCGCATCGCGCACTGGCTGTGGACACGCAACCGCCGGGTGCGCCCGCGCGCGACCCACCCGCGCGCGGTCCAGCCTGAGGGAGCCTGTTGGGCGGCGCTGCGCAACAAATTGACGTTCTGCACCAGGTGCAGGTACTGAATGGCCGCACGGGCTTCGTGAAGGGAAGCACACACGGAGCAGAAGACAGTGTCAGGCGTGGCAAGCCTGGGGACTGTGGCGAGCGCATGTGGTGCCTCGCAGCCAGCTGCCTGCGGCGCCGGGCGCTGACCCCGCGCGCGGCGGTGCGCGCAGACGCTAGCGACTGCGCTGCAGAGCCGCGTGTCCGAGGTGCTGCACGTGGACATCCACCCGGCCGCGCGCGTCGGGCGCGGCGTGTTCATCGACCACGCGACCGGCGTGGTGATCGGCGAGACCGCGATTGTTGGCGACAACGTGTCCATGCTGCACCACGTCACGCTCGGCGGCTCCGGCACCAGCAAGGGCGTGCGGCATCCGCACATAGGCGCGCGCACACACGCGCCGGGGCAGCGTGCTCGCCACTGTGCTTGTGGAATGCACTGGTTGTGTAGGCAGGGAGGGTTGCAGGGTTTGGGCGTGAGCATGGTGAGGGCTTTTTCGGCCCAGGCCTGGCCTGCCTGCTGGCGGTGAGTAACAGCGCGGTGGTTAGTTGAGAGGGTGCAGAGCTGCCGCGCTGACGGCGGCGGCCTGCGCGCAGGCGACGGCGTGCTGCTGGGCGCGGGCGTGTGCGTGCTGGGGCCGCACTACGTGGGCGCCGGCAGCAAGGTGGGCGCGGGCAGCGTGGTGGTCACCGACCTGCCAGCGCACTGCGTGGCGGTCGGCGTGCCCGCGCGCATCATCAAGCAGGGCTGCCTGCTGCAGCCGTCAGACAACATGGACCTGGTCGAGGACTTTATCTTTGACTATGTGATCTGAGCGCTACGCGCGGGTGTGGGACTTGGCCTTGGCACCCGCGCCTTGGCACCCGCGCTATGAAAAGAAACCTAACGATCTGGACTCTGGGGTAGCTGCTTTGGCTGCTTGGACGAGGTGTGCGGGGGGCTTGGACGAGGTGTGCGGGGGGATGCACGGATGGGAGTAAACCTGGGTGCTTGGGAATGTGGTGGGGTGTCTCGTTCGTGCAGAGCTCGAGCTCTGCACGAGCCGAGCGCATGCTGAAGTTGTTCAGTGTGTGCTATTCTTTTTGTGGCATAGGGCTGCCTTGTGGCGGCGGGGCTGGGCTGCTCCTGGCGGTGCTGGGGACGGGCTGTGTGCGGCCGCGCCTTGCTCGATCACAGCCAGTAGGTCGAAGTGCCGCCTGCCTATCATGGCAGAACATGTCCTGTCGGCAGTTTTTGTGGAGGGCCGTAGATGCTTATCTGTGTCGCAGCTCCTGCGTCAGCTCGTGGCGCGCTGCGCGCCGTGCACCCCGGCCTGCTGCAGGCTGTGCGCTTTTGCGCAACGGGAGATTGGCCGCCGCGGGGCGGAAGTGGTGCCGGGCAGGGGGTGGTGCTCTCCAACTAATGACAGTCCTGGTTTCAGGAGGTCCTGTGTGCCTGCCGCAGCCAGATCAGAGTGCTGGCTGCGCCTGCAGCAGGCGTTTTGCTGCCCTGTGTGTTTGTTCGCACTGTCTGTTTATGTGCTTGTCCCTGTCTCAGGCTGCATTAGCTGTCACCTTGAAGTGTGGTCCTGCACTTGTACTGCTGATGGAAATAGGTGCACTGATGCTCGACGCTGTGCCCTGACAGCCTGTTAGTTTAACATGCATGTCCTTCGCTCGCATTCTGAACAATGGTGGTAACCGTGACATGCTTCATCAGAGCGCCTCCACGCTGCCTGTTCATGCCAAAACCCCTCACTGAGCACGAGGGACCTAAGCCTAGTGGTCGTTTCCTGGTGCACAGGATCAACAACTCCTGTCAGGAGTGCGTGCCTCTCGTTATTTGTTGTGGCCACTGGACGGCTTGCGGAAGACTATGGACTGCAGCATGCGGGCGCTCAGCTCGTTGGAGGCCAGCTGCAGCGCGCCCGCCGCGCGGCAGGGCCATCGGCCGCTGCACCGCACGGCGCAGCCAGGTGGCACCGCGCGGTCAGCACACGCACAGCCCGCTCCGAGCGTGCCTAGCCCCGTGGCAGCGCTAGGCCGGAGTGGCAGGAGAGCGGCGGGAGCGTGCGCGGGGCTGCAGGCCCGCGCCGCTGCTGGGCAGCAGCCGCGCGGTCGCAGGTGGCAGACCGTGCGTTGCGACAGCGCCAGCAGCAACGGCGCAAGTGCGTGGCCTCGCCCAGCTGTGTGCTGTGGCGCTCCAGCATGGCGGGCAAGCTTGGACGCGACTCGCGCCTGCCACCAGCTCGCAAGCCCTGTCCGGCAGTGCTGGAGTCTCTGTGTGACGCGGCGCCGCTCCAAGGACATAAGGGAGCCAGGGAAGCTAGCGCCGGGCCGCAAAGCATCATGCACAGCTCGCCGCTGCTTGAGCGGCTGCTGTCCGCGCCTGCGTCCGCCACTCATGCTGCCTGTTATTGCGGTGCGGCAGACCGCGCCTTTGCCAGGCGTCGCTCGTGAAGCGAGCGTGACTGTGCAGTGGCGCGCCGCAGGCCCGCTGGAGCGCAGAGAGACGATAGAGAACGTGGTCATCATCGGCAGCGGGCCGGCGGGCTACACCGCGGCTATCTACGCCGCGCGGGCGAACCTGCGGCCGCTGGTCTTTGAGGGGTACCAGGTGGGCCTGTGGCCGGAGGCTGCCTCTGTCGCCGGGCGCACATGGGCCGGGCGCGTCGCCTGTCATTAGCTTCTGCTGCGGAAGCTCGCGCACCGAACGGTTTGCAGGTGCAGCTGCTCGGCCGTGCTCCAGGCAGGGCCGCGGCGAGCGGGCGGCCGGCGCAGGAGGCGGTGCAGCCGGAAGAGCTAGGTCTGATCGGCGACGGCGCGGCGCGCGCAGGCGGGGGGCGTGCGCGGCGGGCAGCTGATGACGACGACCGAGGTGGAGAACTTTCCGGGCTTTCCGGAGGGCATATCCGGGCCGGACCTCATGGACCGCATGCGCGGCCAGGCGCGGCGCCCGGCTGCGGGCGCCTGTCGCGGGGTGGGGCGCGGCTGGACGCGACCACATGGCAGGCGCAGCATGCTGCGGGGAGTGCGATGGCTGCAGCGCGCGGGCAGCCAGGCCCCGCAGCGCTTGGGCGCCAGGCTGCACGCTGTGCGCGCACCGCTGCTGCGTGCTCTGCGGGTCGTGGCGAGGTGTCGGCCGGCAGAGCGCCCTCACGAGCGGCCGGCAGATGCCGCTGAGGCTGCGCGGAGGCTGCACGGCGGCGCGGGTGCGGCGGAGGCCGCCGCCGTCGCGCGTTGCCTCCAGGAGCTTGGCACCATCATTACACCATGAGGGTGATGGAAGAGGTTTTTGGCCGCCGCGTCAGGCGGAGCGCTGGGGCTCGGCATGAGGGAATGAAAGGTTTGGTGGCCGCCGCGCCAGGCGGAGCGCTGGGGCTCGGAGCTGCTGACGGAGGATGTGGAGAGCGTGGACCTGAGCCAGCGCCCGTTCCTCGTGCGCAGCACCGAGACCGAGGTGCGCCGCCGCGCCCGCGCGCTGGCCGGCGCGCGCCGCAGGCTGCCGGGCCGCGTGCGGCGCGCTGGCATGCGCCTTTGCTCAGGCCCTTCCCATAGCCGCCTTGTGTCAGGGATCAGATTTCATCTGCATGTGCGTGTCGGCCGCGTGTGCGTACTGCCTATTGCTGTGCTGAGGTGGGCCGGCCTGCAGGTGCGGACAAACAGCGTGATCGTGGCGACGGGCGCGCTGGCCAAGCGGCTGGGCATCCCGAACGAGGAGGTGTTCTGGAGCAGCGGCATCTCGGCCTGCGCCATCTGCGACGGCGCCAGCCACATCTTTCGCAACAAGGTCCGCCGGCGATGCCGCGACTGGGCCGCACGTGCACATCCAAACATGCTGTGGGCGAGCGAGTGCAGATGCATGAGTGGCATGGCGCCGGTGGGCAAGCAGCAAGGCAGCAGCTCGCCGGGTAGCCGCGACTGAGCACGCGCGCGCGCGCAGGAGGTCGCGGTGGTCTGCGGCGGCGACACGGCGACCGAGGAGGCGCTGTACCTGACCAAGTACTCGTACCCTAATCCTAACCCTTGCGTGCGCGCGCAGAAGGTCGCAGTGGTGGATGGTGGTGACAAGGCGACCGGGGAGGCGCTGTATTTGACCAATTACCCAGACCCTGGCCCTAACCCACCTGTTCTCGTGCGCGCAGGAGGTTGCGGTGGTCGGCGGCGGCGACACGGCGACAGAGGAGGCGCTGTACCTGACCAAGTACGCGTCGGCGGTGCACCTGCTGGTGCGCGGGCCGCGGCTGCGCGCGAGCGGCGCCATGCAGGACCGCGTGCGCGCGCACGACAAGGTCACCGTGCACCACAGCACGCAGGCGCGCGCCCCGCTCGCGCCCCGGCAGACCGGCGTGGCCGGCGCTGGCGAGGGTGGCCCGCAGGCCGGAGACGGCAGCCCAGACAATCGCTCAGGCAGTCGCGCATGAGCGTGAGCAGGCGCACATATGTCCCCTGAGTCCCCACGGCGGCTCTTCTGCGCCGTGCGCCGCCGCTGTTGCCCGCCGCAGGCTCTCGGATTCAACTGCGGGTGGCAGCGGGTGAGAGCGCGCGTGCGACTGGGGCGCAGGTCAAGGACGCCTTTGGGGACAAGAAGGGCATGAAGGGCCTGGTCCTGACGGACACGGAGAGCGGTGCGCGCCGAAGCCCGCTGCTGCGGGAGCGCCGCCTGCTACGACATGTTGCACTCCTGGCTCAGCGTGGCGAGGCTCGAGGCTGTGCGTGTCAGCGCGCGCGTGCCCGCGCGCACCGCAGCGCGCCGCGCAGCTGCCATGGGCGCACGCCGCGCGCGCGCGCCGCAGCCGCGAGGCCGCCGCCCGTGCACCGGCTGTCTGCAAGGGTGTTGAGCTCAGAGGCCAAACCGCACTTCACTTCAAACCTGCCTGACCCTGTGACGCGCGCGCGGGCGCCAGGCGAGGAGCGGAAGCTGCAGGTGCGCGGCCTGTTCTACGGCATCGGCCACATGCCCAACAGCGGCATCGTGGCCGGGCAGGTCGAGCTGGACGCGGCCGGCTACGTCAAGGCGCCGCCCCCGGCCCTGGCCCTGCGTGTCGCTAATCCTACCGTAAGCCTAACCTTGCCCTACCCTACTGCACGTCGCTGCCAGCAGGCTTTGGCAGCTTGCACCCGCCCGCCCGGGCCAGGCCACCCTGGACGCGAGTGGACTCCATGAAGGCGCCCCCGCAGCTGCGGCGCCGCATGGCGCTGCCACCGCGCCTGCCCCCGCGCGGGCGTGCAGGCCGATGCGGCGCCTTTGGGCGCACGCACGCGCAGGCGCACGATCGCCGCGCTTGCGTGGCCCGCCGCCATCCGGTTGGGCAGGCCGACGCAGCGTCCTTGGCTAGCCTTACACTAGCCCTTCTCTGGCTACCTGTAATTTACCCTACCCTATGTGCGCGCGCGCAGGTGCACGACGGCGTGAAGACGAGCGTGGAGGGCGTGTTTGCGGCGGGCGACCTGCACGACGTGGAGTGGCGCCAGGCCATCACGGCGGCCGGCGCGGGCTGCATGGCCGCGCTGAGCGTTGAGCGCTACCTGGCCACGGAGGGCCTGCTGCAGGAGTTCCACCAGGACAAGCAGCAGTCGGCGCGCCCCGCCGCGCTGCCGGCAGCCTCCGATCTTGAACGCCATCACGTAGGCAGCGACTGTGTCGGCAGCGACTGTGCCCATCTTTTTCAAGGTGCTCCAGGCGGGTGCGAGCCGCCAAGTGGCCTTCCGCAGAGCCTGGCTGGCGCCGGCCGCGCGCCGCGCGGACGGCTGAAGCGCGCGCGCGCGCGGCGGGCGCGCAGGCGCCGATGGTGACGGATGCGGCGGCGAACGGCGCGGCGTCACCGGCGGACGTGGACCTGGCCGCGGACCGGCACCGCGGCCAGTTCGCGCTGCGCAAGCTGTACCATGAGAGCGAGCGCCTGGTGGTTGTGCTCTACACCTCGCCCGGCTGCGGGCCGTGCCGCACGCTCAAGCCCATCTTCAGCAAGGTGGTGGACGAGTACAGCGGCAAGGCGCGCGCGCGCGCCGCGCCCGCTGAGGGCCTGCTGGGGGGCGTGCAGCCGCCTGCCGGGGCCCTGCCAGGGCTTGAAGGAGGTTTACTATGGTTGGGGCTCAGGGCTCACCGCTTCCTAGCTCTGACAAAACCAAGTGCCTGGCGGTCGCGCTCTGCCTGACACGTACCATGGCTGCGCCGGATCCGGCCCGCCCTCTGCAGTGAGCTGCTCGAACCGCTTAGCTCCGCGCCTGGCCGCCATTTTAGCGCTGTCGCCGACCGCAGGTGCACCTGGTGGAGATCGATGTGGAGGAGGACCCGGAGATCGCGGAGGCTGGCGGCGTGAACGGCACGCCGACGGTGCAGATGTTCAAGAACAAGGAGCGCCTGCACCACATGCCGGGCGTCAAGATGAAGCGCGAGTACCGCCAGCTCATTGAGGCCAACGTGTGAGCGGCCTGTGAGCAGCCAGGGCGTCGCCCCACGGCCTCAGAGAGGGGCTTAGATTAGGGCTCTAGCCCCACGCTGCGCTCCTGGGGCAGAGCGCTGCGAGCGGCGTGGTCTCTTGGGCGGTCCGAGAATGGTTGCCCGGGCTGCTGCTGCCCTCACCCATCGCGGTCTGGCAGTGTGTTCAGAATGGCGTGCACATTTGCCAGCGCCATGCGCATGCCGGGCACAGTGGCCATGCTGCTGCGGCTTTGCAGCACTTGGCAACAGAGCTTGTTGCACGGGTTGGCGTTGACGGGCTCCATCTTTAGCGGCGGGGGTTTACCTGGCGCATGGGTTGCACAACCGCGGGGCCGTGGGGAGTGTGTCTCTGCTGCGTGATATTGTTGCGGCTGCTGGACGGTGTGCGAGGTGGTGGCAAGTTTGTCAGCACTCGCAGAGGCCTGGGACATGAATTTGCAGGCCAGTGATGTTGTAGGTTGGCACTGTACTGCATACAATGTACTGCTGTAGTGTAAGAAGCGTATGCGCCACATGCCTACCATTCGTGTTCCGGGATTGAGGGCAGTGCACGCCAACGCCACTCCTGCATGCCCGGCCACCCCCTCTGCCGCACTGCCACAGCACGCCCTCTTGCAACCAGGCTGCCAACAATACGCCCGGCCAGGCGCACCGGGGCTGCATCGGCCCATGCAATGCGCTCGCCGCGCTTAGCCGGCCAGGATGCGCGGGGCGCCATGCTCAGCGGACCAGGACGCGCGGAACGCGGCCGCTCTGCCGGCCAGGATGCGCGGGTCGCGGCTGCTCAGCTGGCCAGGATGCGCGGGTCGCGGCTGCTGAGCCGCAGCATCTCCTCCAGCGCGTCCGCGCCCAGCAGGTCCCCCACTTTCTGCCGGGCGGGCAGAGGTTACCTGCACTAAGCAGCCCTGGCTGCCTGCAACAGGCTGTTAGAGCTGACACGCCTGGATGTGCCGAAAGTCGCGCTTACTTAAAGCCTTCCTCCGTGCCGGGTGGCCGCGCGGGCGGCAGCATAAAGCTGGAAGTGCGACGCAAGTAGTGCGAACATTTTGCGCGGGGACCACCGGCACCGCCCCGCTGGACATGGCGCGCAGCCGACCCGCCGCTGAGCGCATCCTTGAGCCTAATGTGTGAAACCTGGTGGCTTGTGTGGAACCAGCATGTGACATGCGCGGCCTGTGCGTGCGCAAGACGGGCCTCCAGCTGAAGCGCGGAGCAGTGGTTTGTAAATGTGCAAACCCGGGACGAGGCCAGCGCGGTGGCGCGCCGAGTTGTCGGGGTCCTTGCGGACAAAGCCCAGGTGCGCGGCATTGTAGGCCGCGAGCGCGGCGCACTCGTCCGGCGCCGGGCGGTCCGCCGCGGCGGCCGCGCGCAGGTCCATCCACAGCACCGCCGCGCGGCGCGCCAGGTCGGCCATCATATGCGTGTTCTTCAGGGACCCCTCTGCCTGCGGCGCCGGAGGCGCGCTGCCTGAGTCCCACTCCAAGTCTCCAGCTGTGCGACACGGCACCATGGCGGCTTGCACCAGACATGCTCCAGGCCAGGCAGACGATCCCTGATCAGTCTGCCTTCACATCGCCCAGGGGTGCATGCCAGGCGCTGCGACGCACCAGGCCACGCATATGTGCATGGCCGGGACACGCCAGCACCCTCTGGAGACCTGACCCACAGGCTGACTGCTCTCCACCGCGCACGCCCACGTGTCTGCACGCACCCTACTTGTGCATCCACTTGGAAATGCGAATCTGAAGGCAGCTCACCGAATAGAACAGCGCGGTCTGTCCGGCGAGCGCGCGGATGGGCGCGGCGCGCATCTGGAAGGGCATTAGCGCAGCGTTGCCCGCGCACTCGAGGTACAGCTCATGCCAGGACGGGCCGCCGCCGGGCGGCGGCCGGGTGTAGAAGCGCTCAAGGTACCCTGCGTCCAGGACCTGGCGCGCGCGCAGTTTCGGCTGCATGGTGACAAGGTCCCAAGCCTCAAAAGCGCGCCAGGTACCCCGGCTCCAGGACCTGGCGCGCGTGCGGCACGAGCTGCGTGCAGGCGCGGTCCCGCAACCGCGTTCAGCAGTGCATGTTTTGCTTCGCCTGCGCGCGAGGCTCCAGGAGCAAAAGCAGGCCTCCGGCAAATGGCTGGCGCCGCTCTGCGCAAGTCTGCATGATGACAACTGAGCCGGGGATCATGAGCTGGCCAGCGATGCTGCCTATAGGGGCGATCCTGAGCCGCGCATGACTTCAGGCAGGTGTGCCCGGCGCACGCGCATGCCCATGGCCATGTGAAGCGTGCACAGCGAAGCGCGCTTCAGTTTATCGGCCGGTACAAGACAAGTCTAGGCGGAATCCTTGTACCTTGCATGACACATGGTATTCTGCGAAACTGGGGAGGGGTGCTTCACATTTGAACAGTACCTGGCAGGTGCACCTGGACGCCCGGCAGTGTGGGCTTGACCGGCACACCAGTGCGTCACGCATTGTCAGCGCCCCGCCTCATTGCTTGCACAGCCCTCACGCGGCGGCAGAAGGCTCACCAGGTTGGCGCGCGGCACTAGGTTGACATACATGTTCACGCGGCCAAAAAAGTGGAACAGCTCGATGTCCAGCTTGGGCAGCAGCGTGGAGGCGTCCGGGAAGACGTTGATGCGCACGCTGCCGCCGCCCAGGCGCACCTGGCGGCCGGGCCAGAGGACTTAGGGCTTGCTGATTCGCCCATATCCCACATGTGTGCGCGTCAGCCTGTACTACCCGCCGCATGCGCAACCGCTCGAAACGCATGCTGCAGGCAGCACCGTGGCCATGACAGTCTGGTCTGCTCTCACATTGCATGCACAACGCACACATTACCCGTTAATCGCCGGCCCACATGCTAGGGAACCTGCTCGATCACACGGCGAGTGGCTCCAGGTCGCCGAGCGCATGAAGCTGCTTTGCGCCATGAGCGGACGCACAGGGGATGCAGCACTTGAGCAATGCATATCGCCTGTTTGCGGAGGGCTGGACATGGCGCCGGCGTGCACTCGCGGCCCGCGCTTCCACCCAGCGCTGGCAACCCTGCGCTTTGCAAGCCTCGCACAGCAGGGACAAATTAGTGGCGGGCGGTGCAGGCGCGCCAGAGCGGTGGCGCTGCTGACGACCCACTGCACGCGCTCGCCGTCGCCCACCTGCGCCCCTGCTGGCCGCGCTCGCGCGTGCGCGGCGTGATACGCAGCAGACAGCTGGCGCAGCACGCACTGCCTCCATTTGCTAAAGCGTCCTTTGTGCACACGCAGCGCACAGGGTCGAGCCGCAGCGCCGCCATTGTGTCAGTGTTGCACGGCATACAGGCAGCAGCAGCGCGTGGCGGCGGCTCCGCCGAGGTGCTTGGCATCCGGGGTGGCTTGCCTGTATTGCGACGCAGGCCATGCGGTCAGCCGTGTTGTAGGCCTTGAGGCCGTCGGCGCTCACCGTCGTGCGCGCCGGCGTCATCCATGCGTCGTCTGCCAGCGCGTGGAAGATGCTGTCCTGTCAGGGCGGCCGGCGTCAGCGAGCTTGCCCCTCGCTGGAAAGCTAACAAACTTGGAAGGAAAGCTGGCACGCAACGCTGGGCTGTGGAGACAAGGAGTTCCGCAGCTGCGCGCCTGTGCTGCTCTCATAGCCGCAAACTGCTCCAGCTGCTCTGCAAGCGTGAAGAGGGCCGGGGCGTCCCTGGCGTCCAGCGCCGCGACGCCCCACGAGTCATCCTTTGCGGACACGCTGCTGGCCCGGCGGCATCGCCTGCGGCGCAACGCTTTGCTGAGGTGTGTCAACAGTAGCTAAAATCTATAGAACTCCATGATATGCTGCTGCCTGCGGACCAAAGTGTCGGGACGTGCAACTCACTGAGGACGCGCCTGTGCCTGTTGGAGCGAAGTGCACACGTGCAAGCCTGTGGCAAGCCTTCACAGTGTGAGTAAGTGCGCATGATGTGCATAATGATGGCGGCAACGTTGGAGACCAGCTACCCTGTAAGGAGCACACCCTCGGACGTGCTTGCTGGCAGACTTCTCCGTCGCTGAAGAGCCGGGCATGCTGAGGTTGCTGTGCAAGCATCGCCCCTCATACAGAGCGGTGCTGGCAAGCCTATGCCTGTGCAGTGTGTGGTGGGAGGCGCTGTAGAGTGACCTCTCCTCTTCTGCTGCTCATTCATTCCCAAACCTGCTGCTGCTGCTGCGACCCGGAGGTCTGCCCTCTTGTGGGGGCAAGCTTGCCCTCAAGGGGGTGCCCAAAACGGACATCAACTCTTCCACCTCTGCCTTCAGCGCGGTACTAACAGCGAGAAACGCTGCCTGCAGCACGATGCAGGGCACTGGGGCGCTGGACAGCGTCATCAACCGGCTGGAGGGCGTCGCAGCGCGGCTCGAGGCTGCAGAGGTAGCCGCGCCTAACACGTTGATCTGTCGCTTGATACTCAACTGGATGATGCATCTTGTAAATATATATTGGCTGCGCAGGCGGGGCTCACGAGCAGACCGGGCAGCAGTGGAGCGGGCGCGGCACAGGGCCTGCACTCGGCCAGGCAGGAGCCTGGCTCGTCCGCGGCGGGTGCAAAGGCAGCGCCAGCTGCTGGGGGCAGCTCGCAGCTCGCGGATTGGGACGCATCTGTCGCGCCGGCAGTCGCTGCTCTCAGCGCATCCGCAGCGACACTGGGTGACGACGTGTGTTCCATCCGCTGGCGTTGAGCATGCACTGCAACCTCTCCACCACTAACACGGCGCATACACGCCGCAGGTACTGAAGGGCACGCAAGTGGTCGCCAACGCCTTTGCGGTGCGACCTGCTAGTTGCCAGCACAGCCTGCGTGGCTCCCTGTGTTGCTCCCCAGCACGCCACGATCGGAGAGGACCTTGTTCGTGTGCAGCGGCTGCGTGGGCAGAGGTACCCCTAGCGGCAGCAGCTTGCTTGCCTCGCAGGGCTGGCCGCGAAGCGCAGCAGCTTGTCTTCCCGACCCCAGCACCACCAGCTGTCAAGGCGTGGCAGCCAGGCCGGAGCGAGGGTGGCTGGTGCCGCGGCAGCGTGCCAGGCCCCCACCAGGCAGGCCCGCAGGCGGCGCCGCTCGCCGGGGCCGAGCTGCGGCAGCAGACGCCTGGCTGCAGCCAGCAACTTGACTCACGCTGAGCTCGGCCAGGCCCGTCACGCCCGCGCGCGACCAGGCGGAGCGGCGGGTGCTGGAGGCGGTGGCGATCGGCAACAGGCTGCAGCAGCCGGCTGCCTGTATGCAGCCAACAGCTTGACTTCTGCCAAGCTCGGCCACGCCCGTCACGCCCGCGCGCGACCAGGCGGAGCGGCGGGTGGTCGAGGCGGTGGCGGCGTGCCAGAAGCCGGACCAGGCGGGCCTGCAGGCGCTGCTGGCGCCGGTGGCGGCCGAGATCGCTGCGGCCGACCGCCTGACCGGCGGCCGGCGCGGCGCCGCGTTCAACCACTTCAAGGCGGCCGCCGACGCGCTGCCCGCCCTGGCCTGGGTCGCCTACGCCGGCCCCGGCAGCGGTGCGCCCCGACCCGCTTTCCGGCCAAAGCACCCGAGCTGACTGCCCCAGCCTGCTGACTGTGAGTAAAGACGTGCACAGTGCCTGCTCGGGTGCATTATTTTTGGGGTGGAGGCTCCTCGTTGGGGCAGCCCGTGCATGTTTAAACTCTGCATCAGCTTACCCGCTTTGCACCAAGACCGGCCTATGCTGGGGGCTGAGCACGACGAGCAGCGCTTTTTGCCCCCCTGCGCCCGCATGCCTGTGCGCATGCACTGTGGGGGAAGCTGTTCATGCACCAGTCTGCGCGCGCACAGCGAGCGCAGGAGCGACTGAATAAGAGCCACAAGCCTGCACTAGCCAGCTTCGGGTAGCCCGTGCTGGGCGCTGCAGCAGCGGCAGAAAACAGCCGCCATCGCAGCCCGTGCTGGAAGCAAAGCTGCAGAAGCATGCACGCCGCGGCCGCCCGTTCAAAAGTCTGGCATAACCAGGCAAATCTGACGTGAGCGCCGGCGCGGCGCGGCCAGGCATGAGCGCTCCCGCAAAGCATGTGGAGGAGAGCGGCCAGGCGGCCGAGTTCTTCGCGAACAAGGTGCTGATGGAGCACCGCGGCACGCCGCACGCGGCCTGGGCGCGCGCGCTCAAGGACGCGCTGGCGGCGCTGCGGTGCGCGCGCCCGCGGGGCCGCCCGCGTCCCACGCCGCGGCGCCACAGTGCATATGTACAAAGCGGCCCAAGCGGCGCGGACGTTGCTGCCAGAGCGACGCAGCCGCGAAGCTGCTGCGAAGCGTTGCCATACTCGGTGGCCGTGTCCCGGCCAGGCTGTGCTGCCTTGCTGCGCTCCTGTGACGCAGCTGAACTGGCTGCCATGCCCAGCGCGAGCTGGCTGAGCCCGCTCGCGCACCGCCCCCCAGCGACAGGTGGCAGTACCGGCCACGAACCCGTCGGTTCACGTCCTAGCAAGCCCTGTCCTAGGCACAGAGCGCCTCCGCTCCTTACTCGGCCAGAGATCCATTCAGCGTACACCGGGAAGGGTTCAAACGGGTCTCACTTGGGAGAGATGCGCGCTGACAGGGGCTTTGTGGCGAAGCACGCGCCCGCCGGGCCCGTCTGGAATGCGCGCGGCGTGCCGCTCGCGGCGTTCCAGGCCGGCGCTCCGGGCCCTGGTGCGGGCCCCCGGCCTGCGCTCTGCCTGGTGGGCTGCCATGGAAGAGGAACTGAGGATAGCGTGTCAGGAGAGGCTGTTGCCTGGTGAAGTGGCAGGAGCGCTGTCAAACATGCGCTGCAGCCCTGCCTGCAGCCGCAACTCAGTGTCAGGCGCGCGTGTTCCAGCGCGTGCAAAACTCCACGAGCCTCTGGCGGTCGCAGGCCAGGCCGCCCAGCCATGCTTGACTTCTGGGTTGCAAACGCGTGTGGAGCTGCCAGCCAAAGTATACGCACATGTCCCGAAATTCTTTGCACTCCTGCAGCCTCGGCGCCCGCGGCCGGCGCCGCGAGCGCGCCGGCGCCGGGCAGGGCGCCCAGCGCCAGGGGCGGGCCGCCGCCGCCGCCGCCGCCCAAGCCGCCGGGCGGCCCGGGCAGCCTGCTGGAGCGGCCGGCGGCCGCCGCGAAGCCCGCGGCGCCCGCGGGCCCCAACATGAACGCGCTGTTCGCCGAGCTCAGCAAGGTGCGGCGCACGCCCACGCGTTTGTGCCGCCTGTGCGATCCCCGGGACCGGCATCGCTGCCAGGCCGGCCTGCGCGTATACCCGCCAGGCAGGTCAGTCTATCAAGAGTACGCAGACCACCAAGGTTGAGTGAATAATTTAAAAGGAACAACAAAGGTCTGGCGGGGTTGGGCGGCAGGGTGACGCAGTGACGGGCGGCCTGCGAAAGGTTACTGCCGACATGAAGACCAAGAACCGCGCGGACCGCTCGGGCGTGGTGCCCTCCTCGGCGGGTGCCGTCCTTGCGGGCCCCCTCCTTCTGTTTTAGGCTTGTGGCTGGCTCCCTGCCTCGCTCGCGGGTGCCGCGGCTCCCTTACTGCCGCGGAGAGCGCGGGCTGACGCGCGGTGTCTGACCGCCAGCGCCCGGCGCGCCGCAGATGCGCGCAGGGCTGCGCCCGGCGCCGCCGGGCCCGGCGCCGCCGCGCCGCGCGCGCGCGCGCCGCCGCGCACCGCGTGCGAGGCCGACCGCAAGTGGGTGGTCGAGCACCACGTGGACAACCACGACATCCTGCTACGCGACACCCACCCGCGCCAGACCGTGTACATCTTCGGCTGCCGCAACTGCACCATCCAGGCGCGTGCGGCGCCGACCACGCGCGCCCCCGCTCCGCCGCCCTCATGCCCTGTCAGCGTGCGGGGCACCGGGGCGCGGAGCCTGCCGCTGCCGGGCGCGCCTGGCCACCCTGGCCTGCGCGGAGCTGCGCCGCGTAGCATGAGAGTGCCTGAGCGGCTGGCGTCGCAGCGTCGCCTCGCGGGGACTGCCTGAGCGGCTGGCGCCGCAGCGTCTCCGCGCGGCAGTCGCCACACGGCGGGCCGCGACGCGGCAGGTCAAGGGCAAGGTCAACGCGATCACAGTGGACCAGTGCGCGCGCACGGGCGTAGTGTTCGACGACCTGGTGGCCGTCTGCGAGCTCGTCAACAGCACGGCGCTGCAGGTGCAGGTCACCGGGCACGTGCCGACCATCGCCGTCGACAAGTGCGACGGCGTGCAGGTCCGGCGCCCTGGCGCCCCCCAGAGCCGCCCGCGGCGCCGTGCGCACCCGCTTCTGTGTTGCGCTGGTCTCTGGGCGCCCCGGGGGGCACTGTCGGCGTGCAAATATGCGGGCGGCGCGCTGCTCGGCGCCCTGACCTCCCGTCATGCACGAGATCGCGGAGGGTGCTCTGCCTCCGGCGCGGGTGTTGGTCGCTGCGTCGTGCATGCAGGCGAGATCATGCGCATGCATGCTCGATGAAGTGCGTCTGCAAGGCGGCCGCTCGGCGCATGCCGACCTCCGCTGCCGGCAAGCCGGACAGGCGCTGCTGCAGGCCTGCAGGGGTGGCAGCTCGCGCGGGCCGGGCGCGTCCCGCCCTGCGCGCCGGCGGCTGGCCGCGCTGACAGGTTCTCAAATGGGAAGGGGCATGCTCGGAATTTTAACCAGCATTTTCCTATGATCCCGACTCCCATCATCCCGACTGCCACACTCACGGCGGCCCGGGCGCCGCGCGGCGCAGCTGTTCCTGTCGGCGGCGTCGCTGGACGCGGCGGTCACGACGGCCAAGAGCAGCGAGGTCAACGTGGCCGTGCCGGGCGCGACGCCGGACGCCGACCTGGTCGAGCACGCCCTGCCGGAGCAGTTCACGTCGTCCTACCAGGACGGCCGCTTCGTCACCGTGCCCGTGAGCCACTCCGGCGGCTGACTGCCTGCTGTGCGCCCGGGCTGTGGTTCAGGGTGATGTGGGCATGGGTGAATCCGCATAGCCTTGTTCACCTGCTCTCCTGGGGTGTGTGGCATAGATAAGTGCGCATGCATTGTCCTAGGCGTTCGAACTGTGACCGTATGAGTTGATTGCATCCGCATCACAAGCCTTTATGATCAAAGTTGCAATGAGCCACAACAAGCTTGAAGTGAAAATTGCATGAGGGAGACGCACGGGGCATACGCTGAGATGAGATGGTAGGTAGATGAAGTAAGGAACCACCAAGTGTTGACACAACAACATTTTCTTGCATTAAAATACGACAATTGATGGCCAAGCATGTCTGAAGTAAGCAGCATGTCTGCAAATACAGGGTCCCTCCGCAGGCCAAGCCCACATCAGGCCCATATCCACTTCGTGGCCATAGGGCCCAGCACCTAGTAAAGGAGCACTTCGTTCGTGCAAGCGCCTGTCCGATCCAAACTCTACCAGCGACACAGCGGCAACCACGCAGGCGCGGCGATTGAAGGCCGCCGCGTAGTGAGCTTAGAAACCCCTGAATGCACATCATCTCAGCCAATACAGGTTCGCAGCAAGCCTCGGAAAACTGTGCGTTGGCATGCATGCTGTCGACCCAGCATGGCTGCCAGCGCTTTGCATGTGGCGGGTTCAAAGCCAGTGCACAGCATAGCCTGATCGCATTTGCCCCTATTTGCACTGCTCGACCACGACCCGGCCATTGGATGAATGGCGCACTCGTGTGCACCCAATGGCCGGCCACAGCACTGATGAAGTGCACACCCCTTCACAGACCCAGTCGACCTGGTCACACAGAAGCTGCCATTCAGGTGGCTGCCATCGCCCCCACACCCTTGCAAGGTCGGTAACCACAGTCAGCCAGAGCATGCGCTGGCGGCAGAGCTTGCGCGAGAAGCACAGAGGTTTGCGCCGGAGCTGGAGCACCGCAACAATGCGTTCAGGCCAGTCCACCTCCTGCACACCCTGCGGCTGCCTCCCCAGTGCTCACCAACACACCCCCTTGCAACATCCCAGCCTTGCAGATGACATCCACCATCGGCGCTGCCTTGACATGCGTGACGCATGTTGCGAACCAAGGCACCTCCAGGAGGCCAGAAAAATACAACAAACATGGAAAAACCTATGAGGCGTGCCACCCAACATAGCAATCGCGCAGCCAGCTGCACAAATTGGATCAAGGGTGCCCCCGTCCGAACACAGCCCGCTTGCGGTCCGGCACTGCGCACGCACCCACACGCTGCGCCGCTGGCACAACACTGCAGTCCCAGCGCTTGAGCGCCCAGTGTACAGGCAGGTCGACAAAAACAACGTGCCGCCACAGGCGCTTGACCAGTGCGCTGCGGCAGCACGCGCCAATCTATGGCACAGCTACGAAAGGGGAGGGGGAGGGCCCAACAGGGAACAACGGACCTGCCACAGCAAGAGGCGCTTGGCAGGGTCATTGACGCCAATCTACGCAGCAGACAGACCCCACGACACACCTGAGCGCCGGCGTCGCGGCGGAAACGTGACACGCAAACTCTGGCGGGCGGGCCCCTCGCAACTGGAGTCCCCCGGATCAGAATATGAGCTAGGCCGTGCGCTGACACAGGATCTTAGGCACCGCAGCCGCCGCCCCAGACCAGCGCAGGGTGAGGGGCCTCGGGGCGGCGTTCCTACAAGTAGCCATTTGTGAACAGGTCTCGGGCGTCCAGTGGCGCAGCCTGCCCCGGCTGGGCAGCTCCTGGCTGCTCCGCGTGCACCGCGGGGCCGTCCACCACTGCAGGCCTCTGCGCCCACAAGCAGACGTCAGTGCGCACACAGGAACCATGCACCATGTTGGAGGCCTCCCACCACTTGTCAGCAGCTGTGCCACCTCGCGCACGACGCGCAGAAGTGCTTGCGTTGCCGACGCGTGCAGCGCTTGCGAGTGCTGCAGGTTTCCATGACTGCCCAAGGGCCATTCAACGTGTGCATACAAAGCCCCATCCTTGGATCTAGCGCCCTACTACTTGGCTCGCAAGTCTGCTTGTCGGCAGCCATCCACGAGCAGCACATGTCATGATGGCATGGCAGCAACCGCTGCAGCGGCTTTTGACACAAATAGAGTGGCGACTTGTCTCACAGCACAACACATCCATGCTGACCTACCCCTCCCGAATCACAGGGCAGGACGAAAAGCACCTGGTCGTGGAGGAGCCCAGACGTGTCGAGCCACGCCAGGAACTCGCTCCAGCGGCCCTCCTCCATCGCCCCCCACCGCGCTTGGCCGTCCAGGTAATGCTGCCACCCCGGCGTTGGCACGTCAGCCAGAGGAGGACGCAGCAGCAAACCCGCTGTCGCGGCTTTCACCAGGGGCAGGCACGGCCACGACTCGAGCAGTCTACACAAGCCTGCTGCTGATTCACTCTTATGACTGTACCGTGTTGCCGCGCATTGCTCACAGAGGTGACCGGGTCGCACCCGCCCCATCTCCGCCTGGCTCTCGCGAACCATGTCCAGGTCGGTCCTCGGCGGCCCGCCGGGCCCGGCGTGCTTCACCAGGAGCTCGGCCGCCTGGCCGTCGTGCTCCGCCGCCCATGCAAAGCCCCGCGCGGTCACGTGCAGGAACTTGCGCACGTCCTCTCCGCGCTCCCTGCAGACCGGCCAACTGTCTTCAGCCATCGTCACCTATACCACGGACCATGCTCGCGCCGGCTAGCAACGAGGCCCAGCACTGGCAGCGGCACTGCCCCGCAAACGCTGCGCAAACACAAAGCTCAACACTTGCACCCCTGCTGCTGACACCCCGACGACCAAGAAGGGCTGCTGACACCTCGGCCTCCGGCGAAGACGCGAGGAAACAGCACGGCTGAGGGGCGCCTGCTCGTTCAGGCCTTTGGCGCAGGCGCCGCACCGCAGTACATGCTCGCTGGTCACGAGCAGCAGCGGGTACGCGTACGGGATGCCGCATTCCTGCAGCCTGAACGCATGCAAACCAATCCCCGCCCTCCGGGCCTGTATGCCCTCCCAACCGGTGAAGACCCATGTCGCGTCGGCCTGCCCCTGCACAAGACGCCAAATAGAGGGTCAGTTTACAAACAAGGTATGTGTTCACGTTGCCGCTCCATGTGGTCACCACGAGCAACTGCTGTAGCAGCTGCATAAGGCGCACTGCCCTGCTACTTTACACACTTCCTACTACTTCTGCAGTAAAAAGGAAAATCTGCCTTTACACAACACGCGTGCGCTCAGCACAGCACTTTCCGTTGCTGACAGCGGCTACTCAACAATCAACTTTACCCAGCTCTGCATGAGCTTACGCACCGTGAGCAGCGTGTCCCACACACTCAGCATGCCGGGACTGGTCTCGACAAACGAGCCGGAGCCGCCGTCGTTGACGATCATCTGCTTCAGCGTCGCGACTTCATACCTGCGTGGCGCCCGCTTGCGACTTCAGCGTCAGGCGCTGCGGGCGGGAAACACGTGCGGATCAGCGCGCGCAACTTGAGTGCCCCAATTGCGCCGGCCGCACCTGGCGCCATAGCTAGCGTACACGCAACCATCCAGCTTTGCAGGCCGGTCGATCCCACTGCTTTCCAGCGTCACAATCGCGCTGGTGTCATCCTGCAGCAGCGCCGCCACCGCCTGCAGCCACACCGGCCTATCACCAGTTGCGCAGGAGATCAGGGGCTCGCCGCAGAACGAGGCCCAGTGCACGGGCGGACGGAACACAGCACAACGTCACCAGCGCTGCCAGCACGGGGCGTGCCATCCAGGATAATGCCCAGATACCCACTGGAGTGGGGCCGCGCCTTCAGCTTCACAGGCGCCGCCCAGCTCTCCCGCGGACTGTGCGAAGATATCACGGTCTCGGGGGGCGCGATAGCCACATCGGCGGCGCCGGTTCGCACTTTGGCAGCCGGCGTCGTCTTGTAGCCATCAACGTGCGGGCTCAGGAAACACACCTCAATGCCTGCCTCACTGTACCAGTTGAACGCCTGCACACACTCCCGCGTCAGGCCTGCGCCTCCCGGCCTCGGCGCACAGGCACTGTGCAGCTCAGGACCAGGCGCGGGCCGGCGCAGACGCGCACCTGTGCCACGTAAAAGCCCGTGTGGTTGGTGTTGGGCAGCCAGTCAAGCGCCAAGCGGATCATCGAGACCCAGCGCGCTTTATCAGCGCGCTTTTCCTCGGATATCAGCGCGCATCATTTTGCAGAAGCAGGCCTGCGGGTCCGCGTTGGTCCGTTGATGGCTTGCTATCGTGGCCGCATAAGCGCTTGGGTCTCCCACGTGGAGTAGGGTGCTTGAGGAAGAGCAGCTTCTGCCTTTTTGATCTTTTGCCTTTCTGATCTGCTTGTGCACCTCGCGCACCTCCCCAGGTGGCGGCACAGCTGCTGTGTGGGACATAGGGCAGCTTTTGCCGAAGGGTCCTGCTCCAGGCTGTGCTCGTGCTGCGCATGCTCGCGAGTTCCGCTGGGCTGCACCGCTCGTGGAAGCTCCTGCATGACGTTGCACCCAGGACCTGCCTGCTGCACCTAGGAGTGCGCTAAGCTCCAAGCTGTAGCCTCAAAACGTTTCGGCCCCAACACTGGGCCAGGCCGCGGTCGCCGGACGCCGGGCTGGCCGCAAGCAGCTGACTGAGGCAAATTTTTTGCGCAGAGGCGAGAATAGTCCAGTCTGGTCAGCTCATTTGCGAAGACCAAGTACCTGGCTCGTTTTGATGCGAGCTTTCAGCCCGCTCTCGCATGCGCTGGGGTGTGCCCGGCAAAGGTGCAAAGTGCGGCAGGACACAATCATATATCTTGTTTTGTCTCTGCACCAAAACAGGGTCCACCGAGCTGCTCCAGCACTCCAGCAGGACAGCCTCAGGAGTGCAGACGGCGCGCGGTCCACCAGGCAAGCCTGGCAGATGGACCACTGTCAACGTGTCTGCCTATGCACTATATGTGCCCACTCCCTTTCTTTCCGTGCAGGTGCCAGGCTCGGGGCGCATACCTCCCCCACTGAAGCTCCAATCATGGCCTCCAGACCCTGTCTGATCCAGGAGGGTGCTACGCATTTGAACCCGGCAGGCCTCTGCTCCGGCCTTCCCACACCTTTCTCACACCAAGCGCGATTCTCCCCGGCCTGTGCGTCTTGCAGCCGCAGTGAACAGCCTAGGCTGCGCAGGCCTGCGCGTGCGGGCCACGCAGCGCCGCGCACGGCCTCCGCTCTCTGGATGACAAGAGAGTGACCACGCGTGCGCAGCCATGGGCCGGCAGGAGGCCCGCGACGCCAGCGAGCCGCGCACCCCCGACGTGGACTGCAACCCGCCGACATGCTCGGATGGCGTCGCGCACGGCGCCTGCGCTCGCGGCGCAACCGGTGCGCCGCGCTGGTTCTGTGTAGCCCCGTGGCGCAACGGCGCGCAACGCAGCGCTTCACAGCAAGCCGAGGCAGCATGCGCTTGGCCGGGCCGTTCAGGGATGCCCCTGTGGCTCCACCCTCTGGCTGTGCGGGTCTGTCTTAGGCCCTGTACCAGGCGCTCTGCACCGTGCAGCACACGTGCGTTCGCTGCCTTGCTGCCTTGCGGAGGCTGGCGCGGAGCGCGCACTCCGCCAGACGGCGGTGGACGCAAACCGGCTGTGCAGGCTCTGCTCTCATAGCTTTGCGCTCCTGGGGCCCTGCCGGCGGGCCCACTGCGCATCAACCACGGGGCCCACTGCCAGGCCGCCGGTCGCCCCTGTGCCGGTCGCCTCCGTCCGCGCAGCCCTGCCGCGTGCAGGGCACGGCCGGCGCGGCCGCGGGCTGCGGCCGCGCTCCGGTTGCACTGGCTGCCTGTCTAGCGCCTGCCGCCTGCGACGCCGCCAGCGCCTCGACGGGCTGCTGCGCAGGGGTGCTGACCGTGACGGCACCCACCCGCAGGGCTGGCGGGCGCCGCGGCGGGCGACGGCGCGCCGGGCCGGCCGCGTAAGCCCAGCACCTGGGCGCCCGAGGAGGAGCGCGCGTTCTTCGACGCGCTGCGCGGCGCGGCGGCCGGCGAGCGCGGCGCCGTGCTGGACGTGCTCGCGCGCGCGCTGCCGCACCGCACCCGCTCGCAGGCGCGCGCGGCCCGCCGGCGCCCGCGCCGCGGGCGGCTGGCCGGCGTGTGCATGCATGCGGCGCCCGCGTGGGGACCGCGCCTCGCGCCGCTCCCGCGCCTGGGTGGCGGGCTTGTCCGCTGGCGCCTTTGCGCGCGCGCGCCCGCCCGCGCACAAGCGCGAGTTGACGACTCTGTCGCTGCCAGCCTCTGTCGATGCACAGAGGCTGCAAGCGCGTCACGCGAAAGATATTTGAGAGGGGGTGGTATCCTGCTAAAAGCCTAGCGCTGGCAGGGGGAGTGTATTCAGCAAGCGCGGCGGTCAGCCGGACGCGCGGGCGCGGGCGCGGGTTGCGGACGGCGCAGCCAGGGACTGCCATGGCAGCATCATGAAGCGAGCAGCCTAGCGCGGTCCGGCCGCGCGCAGGTGGAGCGGGTGTACGTGCGCATGGGCAAGCGCATCTTCGGCACCCTCGCGCCGCACTACGCCGAGGCCGACTTCACGCCGATGGAGGTGCACGCGCTCATGGACGCAAGCTGGCACGCGGCGCGCCCCCGCTTCATCATGATAGGGTTGAGGTAGGGTAGGGTAGGATTGGTACCCCAACGCTGCTGCTCTCGCTGAACATGGGCTTGTGTGCTTATTTGCGCCCAACCTTGCCTGTGCCCTGTGGCCCGTGCACCGGGCGTGGCCGCGCGCTGGGGTGAGCACCGCCGGCTGCGCCTGGGCCGACATCCTGCCCTCTGTGCCAGGACGCCTCCCGATCGCAGCCCAGCCACTCAGCCCAGGTGCACCGAGGCGCCCTCCAAGCCCAGGTTTCCCGCGGCGGCAGGCATGCAGCGGCGGGTACTGCTTGTCCACGTACGAGGCGGCGCTGCCCATGGCGCGCTCCAAGCGCCTGGCGCAGGCCTTCGCCGACGCGCTGCACCAGGCGCGCCCCGCGCGCTGCGCCCGGCGTGCCCAGCGCGCGGCGTGCGCGCTCCCCGTTTGGTCTGCCGGCGCGGCGCGCACGGTAGCCCCTCGCACCCAGCGCGGGCGCGCTGCAGCGACCGCGCTTGCGCTTTCGACCCGCGTCAGCCTGGCGTAACGCTCAGGGTCCTGTGCGGATGCCCCTGCAGGGGCAGGACCGTAGACGTGCACCAACACATCGGGCGCCTCTGCATCTCATGCCAGTCCGCCAGCTGATGCTGCTCTGACAGGGCCCTGACAGGTGCGGTTGCGCGGGCAGGCCGCGCGCGCGCTGGTCGCGCGCCGGGGCGCGCTCCTCGCGGCCGTGGCGGCCTGGCCGGGCGCTGGCGCCCGGCTGCCGCCCGCGCAGCCGCCCGCGCAGCCCCCTGCTGCGCCGGCGGCGGCGACGGCGGCAGCAGCGGCGGGAGGCGCGGCTGCAGCAGGGCACCAGGCCGCGAGAGCTGCGGCGGCTGGCCGCGCTGCGGCGGCGCCGCCCGCTGCAGCCGCGCGGCGCGGCAGTGGCGCTGCAGCCAGGGGGCCTGTTACGGCCGCAGGGCCTGACCACCTGCGCGCGCCCGCTGCCGCTCCGTCCAGCCTTTCCGATCCGGCGGGGCCCAGCGCGGCCCCCGCGTGCACATGCGCATGCGTGCCCGAAGCGGCCTGCGTGCCTGATCAGGCGCACTCGCCGCCGGCCGCCACCCCGGACGGCTCACGGCAGGCCAGCAGCGGGTGCAGAGGGAGCCATGGCTACGCGCTGGCCGCCGCTCCCCATGCACTCGACCGCGCGCTTGACAGCGCGCCGGCAGAGCCGGCCGCAAGGCATGCAGCGGCCTCTCTGCAGGCCAGCAGCGGCTGCACAGGGGTGCCAGGCAGGGGCGCCCCAGGACATGATCCAGTACGGTGCGTGCCGGCGGCGGCGCGGGCGCCTGCCGCCCCGCAGGCCAGCGGCGGCTCTGCTGCGGCGCCGGCCCGCGCGCCAGGGCCCGCTGGCGCGCCCGACCCTGCTCGCGCGCGGCCGGCGGCCCCGCCGGCGGCCGCCGCGGCCTCCAGCAGCGCATGCGCCCGCGCGCGCAGCGGCTGCGCATCGGGGGAGGCTGCCCGGCGGCCTGGCTACGACGGGGCTGAGTGCAATCAGGCTCCTGCGGCCCCGGCGGCTACGCCCGCCCCCGCCAAGCGCGCCGGCCCCGCGCGCGCCGCAGCGACGCCGTGCATGGTCACGCCGGCCGCGGGCAGCGCGCGCCGCCAGGGCGTCCAGGACCTGGGCCACCCGCCGCCCTTCCCTGGCAGCGCCGCCGCAGCGCCCGCGCCGCGGCTCAGCCTGGTCACGCCCGCGTCCGGCGCGCCGCGCGGCGCAGACCCCGGGCCCCACCCCCGCGCCGCAGCCGGCGCCGCGGCCGGCAATGCGGCCGGCACGCCCGCGCCGCGGCTCGCCGTGCAGCTCCTGCCGCGCGACGCGGCGGCCGCCGCGCTCGTGGCGGCGGCCGGCGGCAACCCGCACCTGGAGCTCGACTGCAAGTGCGCCCTGCTCATGGACGGAAGCAAGCGCATCTATGACATGCACAGGCGGGCGGGATCCCTGCATGCCATCCTTTTTTTTCGTGAGAGAGTCAGGAGTGCGGCTCGATTGCGCAACACCCTGTGCTCAGGACGTCAAGCCAGCCCGACTGCCCGGCGTGCTGCACCGCAGGGCGCGGAAGCCGGCCCGGGCGGTGGCCGAGTTCTTGGAGGCGCGCTGGGGTGGCTGCGCCGGGCTGCGCCTGCTCCCGCCCGCTGGCGCGGGCGCGCCCGCGGGCGCCGCCTGGGGCGACGCGGACGACGATTCTTCCGCGACGGTGCGCCTGGGTGCACGCATCTCCTGCTGGCTTTGGACCTGGGCTCAGGCTGGCAGGGCAGCGCGGAGGGCAGCGTTTGACTGCGTGCTGGCAGCTGAGCATGCATGGTGTCGCAGGCTGCCCCGCATCACATGCGAGGGCCACCAAAGGCAGGCGATGTGCGGAGTGAGGGTGAAGTTGCGCCGTGAGACCTGGCGTGCGCACGGAGCCTGATCAGGTGGGCGCTCTGCCGGCGCAGATGGTGGGCGTGTTTGCCGCGCTGGGCCGCCCGGAGCCCTTCCAGCTGCTGTACGCCTGGGGCCGCGACCCGCCCGCCGCGCGCGCGCGCCCTGGCGCGTCCGCGCTCGCGCCGCCGCTCGCGGCCGTCGCACACGCCGCCCTCGTGCCCGCTGATCACCTAGGCGAGGCCCCAATGCCGCCGGACAGCGGGGTAGCGAGCGGGTACGGCGCCACGACACGCGGCGCAGGCGCGGCGGCGGCGGCGGACGACTCAGGCTCAGGGACAGGGCTGGACTCAGGCAGCGGCCACCCCGGGAGCAGCCCGCCGCGCACGAGCCTGCTGCAGCGGTGGGCGGCGGCCGCGCTGGCCGGCGGCCGCGGCAGCCCCGGCCGCCAGGGCGCCAAGGCGGACGGGCACGGTGCTGCTGTGGCCGCCGCCGGCGGCGCTGGCGGCGGGGCAGGCGGGGCGGGACCCGGCGACTGCCAGCCCGGCAGCCTGTGCCTGGACGGCCTGACAAACCTGCCGGACATCGAGCTCGAGCTGTTCGCGGCCTCTCCGCCCGCCCCCGACCCTGCCTACCCCTGGTCCTTCGGGCCGCGCTGCGCGCCCACGGCGCCAGACCAGCCGATGGGCGCGCCGGCTGCAGCGGGCGCCCTGGCAGAATGTATGAAGCCGGGCTCAGCCCCGGCACCTGCCTCCGTGCCCAACGTGGCGGCGGTGGGCTCCGCGAGCGCGCCGGCAGCCTCACGTGCGGCACAGCAGCCGGCCGTGCTGGCGCCGGCGCGCCCTGCACGGGGCAACGTCCGCTCTGCCCAGGGCGCCGCCAGGGGGGCGCCAGGCAGCCCCGCGCCAAAGCGCGCGCGCGGCCGCGAGAACCAGGCGCCCTGCGAGGCGCGCGCTCCCGGGGCCGGCGCGGCGCCGGCGGGCGGCAAGGGCAGGGCCGGGGGCGGCGCGAAGGCGGGCGCGCGCGCGCCCGCCGGGCCGCGCGCGGCTTCCGCGCAAGGACGGCCGGCGGGCTGCAGCGCCTGGCCCTGCCAGGGCGGCGGGGGCGCTGCCGCTTTGCCGGACGCGGCCGCAGACGGCCGGGGCGCTCCCAGCGCCGCGGCGGCGCGCGCGGCCGCAGCGGAGGCCGCGGCCCCGCACGGGCCGCCGGCCGCCGCGCCCGGCGCCTGCGGTGCTGGCGTGGCCTGGCCCGCAGCAGGGCAGGCTGGCGCGGCGCCGGGCTGGGGCCTCGCGCCCTGCGACCCAGCCCGAGCGAGCGCGCTGCCAGACATGGAGGCAGACCTTGCCGACCCGGTGGCCGGGCTGCGCTCGGCGCCCTGCAGCCCGGGCCTGGGCCTGGGCTTCCTGTTTGCCGGCGCGGGGGGCGCCGGCGCGGGGCCGGGCTGGCGCGGCGCGGGCGCGGAGGCTGGCGCTCTGTCGGCGTCGAGCGCGCTCCGCATCGGCGCGCCGGCGGCCGCGCCGCCGCGCCCTGCCCCTGCAGCGGCCGCGCCCGCCGCGCGCGGCGCGTGCCCAGCCGCGAGCGGGCAGAGGCTGCGGCCGGCCGTGGCCGCCATGCCTGCCCCTGGCGCCGACCGCCCAGCGTCGGAGCACGGCGCACAGGCCATGGGCGGCGCGGCTGCGCCCGCGCCGCTGGCGTGCGTGGATGCACCTGCCAGTGGGCCAGCGGCCCAGGCAGCGGCTCCTCAAGGCGGCCAGCCCGGGCATGGCCCGGGGGGAGGCGCGCAGGGCGGGGCCGCATCCGCAGCAGCATGCCCTGGAGAGGGTTCTGACCAGGGCTTCAAGGACTGGACAGGCCTGGATGCGCTCCGCGCGCGCGCAGAGGCTGCCATCGCAGCTGCCGAGGCCGCGGCGCGCGAGTACCGGGCGCTCGAGGCGCGCAGCCGCGCGGCCGCTGCAGCGGCGCCCGGGCTGGCGGACGGCCCAGGCGCGGCGCAGGGCTCAGGAGCCGCGTCAGCCGCCGCGCATGTCCGCCAGGGTGTGGGGATACACCGCCCTGGAGCGGTGGCGCTGGAAGCAGAGCGGGCCGGTGGCGCGGGGTCGCGGGCGCAGGGCCGGGGGCCGCACTCGGGGTCTGGGCGCGCGCGCGGCGGCGCCGCGCCTGCCCCGGCCAGCGCGCTTGGCGCTCGCATGGGAGCGGCGCCGGCGGCCTCGGCAGGGCCAGGGCCGCCCGCGGACGCAGGCGCGGACCGGCGCGCGCACCACAAGACGCGCAGGGGCGCGCGAAAGCGCGCCGCGCCGGACCGCGAGGCCGGCGCGAGCTGCCGCGCAGAGGCGACAGCCGGCAAGCCCCCTGCCGCTGGCACCCCGGCGGGCGCCCCCAGCAAGACCCAATGGGTGGCCTGCGCGGGCGCCCTGTCGCCGGCGCTGGGTCTGCCGCAGACCTCCAAGCGGCCGTGTGGCCCCGCCCTGGCCCTGCACCGCCTGTTCGATGACGTGCCCGAGGCTTCCCCGCTGCTGGGCGGCGCGGGCGCGCCCGCGCCCGGCTGCGGCGCCGGCGACTGCGGGGGCCGCGGCGGCGAGGGCGGCGGCGCCTGCCCGCCTGCGTCCTTGTGGGGAGGCGCCAGCGAGGTGAAGCGCCTCCCGTGTTGCAGGACTGCTGGGTGTGGAGGCAGGGCATGGAGTCTGACATGCTGCGCGCCCTGCTGAACGTGCCTGCCGTCCAGCAACCCGTGAGAGGCAGCCTGCATGCACACAGCGCATGACGCGGAGGCTACGATCTTTCTCTCTCAACAAAGCTGTACCACGGGCGGAGCCTGATGACGATTTTTCTGCCGCCAAATCGTGACTGCTTGGAGGGCGCCAGGCGCCGAGGGCGTCCGCGCGCGCGCAGGTCGACCTGCGCTGCCTGGAAGACGCGCTGGGCGCCGAGCCGGGCGGCGACCTGGGCGTGCTCCTGGGCGGCGGCGGCGAGTCCTGGCTGGGCCTGGGCCTGGGCGAGGCCGCGGGCGGCGGCGGCTGCCCGCCCGGCCGCGCGTTCCGGGAGCTGTTCCTGTGAGGCCTCTCCGGCGGGTGGGCGCTGAGAGTGAATAAGACGAATGCCTTGCAAACGTGTATCAGCCAGGCATGGCTTCTTACGCGCTTGCTTTGCGAGTGTACATGCTGAGAGGTCCTGCACATGTGACAACCCTCTTTGATGCCACGCGCAGTGATGCGCTGCTTGGCTGCCTGGGCAGCCATGTGCCTGCAGGATGTGTGTGTCTGAGGGTGTCGGCGTGCAGCTGGGAGGCACGTCGTATCATACAGCGACTCATGGGCAGCTCTAGGGGATCATTTGCAGCCACGCTCATTCTCGTCACGCCAAATTTTGCGCACTATTTCAACAACACCATGGGCAAAGGCTCCTTAAGGGCGCATGCAGCCAGGGTTTGGCATCTGGGAGGACCACCACACGCTGTGGCTCACTGTACCAACACCTGCTGCAAATGCGGTCTCTTCACAATGCATGCTTCAGGCATTTGCCACTCCATTGCATTCACTCGATTGCATGCCCGCAAACAAGAGTGCCGCCACCTGCTTGAGCGGTCAGGGCACACGCCCCATCCAGGCGTCCCCTCATAACCAACACACGTGGACAGACCTACTGCCAAGCCCGCCAGCCAGGCGAGGATACATGCTGCTGGGTAAGCACGCATGCACCCTCGGGCTGCTGGCACCGAACCAGCTACTGGCGTTGCCGCCTGCCCCCGGTGCAGCCCCTAGCCGGGCGGCAGCTTGACCGCGCCCGCCAGCGCGCCCGCGCCGCACTGGTGACCGAACACGCCCTCGAACGCGTCCAGCGCCGCGGGCGCGAGCGCGGCGGCCAGGCGGCCGATCGCGGCCTCGATGCGGCCGCGCAGCGCGCCGTCGCCGCAGTCCACGCGGCCGCTGCGCGGGTCCACCGCCGCCACGCGCCCGTCCGCCTGGGCATGGTTTCGTGTCAATGTCAGGGTTTGCAGGGTTTCTCCCGTCTCTCCGGCATGCTACTTGAACAGCCAGGGCTCCAGCCAGCTCGGCCACAGCTCGTGCAAGCATGATGGGCTTGGCGATGAGCGGCAGGTGGGAGTGAGCAGCGGGGCGCGCGCACGTCCACCAGCACGAAGCCGCGGTCGGGATCCACGCGCGCGGCGCCGAACTGCGCGCCCAGCAGCGCGGCCAGCAGCGCGGCCTCCGCGGCCGCGGCCGCGGCCGCGTCGCCGGCCGCGAGCGCCGCGCGCCGGTCGGCCTCCGCGCCCGTCATGCCCGCCGGCTCGCCGCCCGCCTGCACCATTGCGACTCTTGATGATGATAGAGCGACACTTCGATGATAGAGCGACAAGGTCGAGCATGCTCCAGCTCAGCTGGGGGCCCGCACAGCATCAGCGGAGTCGCAGAAAAATAAACTTGTAACAGATGGCCTGACCAAGATGGACCACAGCACATGGGTGCATATTGAGGCTCCCTTGCGCACAGCGCTCCTTGGAAATGCAGCGCCCCATGACATGACAGCCCACCTGCAGGATGACCGCCACGACCGCGTCGGCGACGGTGTCGCCCGGCGCGCCGCCCTCCCACTCCAGCACCGCCGCGCCGTGGCCGCCCGCTTCGCGCGGCCCCGGCTCGTGCGTCACCGTCACGCAGCCGGCCACGCGCAGCGCCATGCTGCCCTCCACCAGCCGGCCGCCGCCGCCGCCGCCGCCGCCGCCGCCAAAGCCGCCGCCGCCGCCGCCGGGCTCCGCCTTCAACTTTACGCTGCTCGGTGGCTGGCTTGCGGGGACGGGCGCTGCCGCGCCGCTGCCGGTGCTGGCAGGCCCCCCCAGGTTGCCTGCAGCGGGCGCGCCAGCCGGCTCTGTGTCCGCCCGCGCCCGGCCCTCCCGTTCTGCGGCGCTGCCGCCGGCATCGCGGGCGGCCGCCGCGCCCGCCTCGGCGTCCCTGCCCGGCGCTGCACCGCCCCCTGATCCTAGAGACCGCGCGGGCGGCGCGCCGCCCTTCCCGGGCGCCTCGCCGGTCCCAGGCGCCTCCGCCACCCCCATGCCGCTCCCCTCTGGCGGCCCCAGGCGGGCAGAGCTGTCCGCGCGCGCGGTGGCATTATCAGCCCTGTCGTCCGGAGCGCCTAGGTCGAGCGCGTCTGCGGCGGCCGCGGCTGCGTCGCCCGCCGCGGCGGCGCCCGGCGCGCCGACGACGCTGCCGAGGTCGCCGGCGCCCTGGACGCCCTCAAACATCAGCTCCAGCGCCAGCCGCACCTGCGCCCCACGCGCGCGTCACGCGTGCTGACCCTTCCCCAAGTCTACCCTATGCAAGTGAACCCTGCATGGCCCCATGCACCAGCTCCAGCGCCAGCCGCGCCTTGCGCGGTGGTGTAAGCATCACGCGCGCCGACGGGTGCAGGGTGACAATGCGGGTCGAGGGCGTGAGGCGAAAGAGCGGGGAGGCACGCCTGCACAAAGGGCTGCCGCAGCCCGAGGGCCTGGCGCTGCAGCACGCGGCCGGGCTGCAGGCGCGTGAACGCGGGCAGGTCGTCCGGCGCGAGCAGCAGGTCCGGCCCGCCCGCCTGCCGCACCAGCAGGCCCGCGATCGCCGCGCCCGCGCCCGCCGCGCGGTCCGCCAGCCGGCCGACCACCTGCGCGTCCGCGTAGGGTTTTAGTACGCATGCACGTGTGCAGGGTCTGGTGCGCACCATAGACGGAGCTGGAGCCCAGGCCAGCCTGCGCGCCCTTGCCGCGACATGCGGCAGCCCACCGGGCTCGCTACACACAGCATTGACTCCCGGGTGGAGGCACATGCACTCGCACAGAAGGACGGAATGGTCAGGCGCCAGCCCGGCGCCCTGCGCGCCTAGCGCGGCGCCTGCAGCCGGGCGGAGGCGCGCGCGCGCCTTGGCCAGGTACTGCGCCTGGTGCGTGATGTGCACCGGCTGGCCCACGCGCGGCGTGTACAGCTGCCGCGGCTGCCCCAGCGCGCCCGCCTGCTGCTCCAGCGCCTTGCGCAGCCGGCCCATCTCCACCGCCTCGCCGTGCACCTGGCCCGGCGCAGCCAGCCCTGGAAGCTAATCCACACTCTAGTTGTGCTGGCCTGCTGGGTCGCCATTCATACCGCGTGCCGCCCTTCAGACCATGCGCTGATGTGCAGGAACGCTGGAGCCTGAGCACACGCGGCCCAGCGTGTGCTGCAAGACCGGGCCTGCACGCATGTGCTCTCTTTACGGCGCCATGCTCACCCTCCACCCCAGCATGCCTGGCAACCTTTCGCACTGCACCTGCACCTGCGGCGCCGCACGGCCACGCTCTGACGCCCGTCACTGACGCAGAGGAGGCTGCGCCGGCCCGCGTGCGGCGGCGCACCAGCACGACGTGCGGCGGCGCGAGCGCGGCGAGGAACTGCGACGTCTGCGCGTAGTCCGCGTGCGCGGAGAAGGAGATGGCGTCCACGGTCATGCGCAGCGGCACCTGCGCGCGCGCGCCGGGACGCGCGTCCGAGCCGCCCGACCGCCGCGAGCCTGACGCGCTGTTGGACAGGACAGGCGCGTATACCGCATGCGCGTGTACCAGGCGCGTGCGGCAGGACCACGTTCGACCTCTGCTTCCGTTTTACAGAGGGCGTCAGTGCTAGAACTATGCTCCAAATGCAGGGCAGCAGGGTGCGCGTCCCTGCGTATCTATCCGGCAACGACCATGTCGGCCATCCCCGCTGCCCGCGGTGCACCCCCGGGCCGCGCTGACGGCGCGCGCATGCACGGCCCCGGTGCGCGCCTTGGCGCCGGCGCGCGTGATGACGTGCGACGGCGAGTCCAGCAGCTGCCGCGCCAGCGTGCCCTGCACCGCAAAGTCCGCGATGATCACGCCGTTGCGCGGGTCCTCGCACCTGCGCCGCGCATGGGGAACCCTAGGGTCAGGGGTTCCACACAGCGCCGCGAGCGCTTGCACGTGCGCGTCAAGGTCCGCGGCGATCACGCCGCTGCGCGGGTGTTCGCACCTGGGCCGCTTGCGCACTCCCAGGATCAGGAGCAGTTTTCCACACGGGCCGCCGCGCTGGACCACCAGGGCCAGGGCCACGGCGAGCGTTGCAGCCGCTGTGCGGCGTGACGTCGTGGCCCTGGCCCGTCATGGCCCTGGCCCGTCATGGCCGTAATGAGCAGAGGGAGTGCAGTGATCTGTGGACCCAGCAAGGGTGACCAGCAGACACGTGAGCCCCGGGCCTCAGACAGTCTCTGGCCTCAAACAGCCAGCGCAAATGGCTGCCCTGGCTGCAAAGATGGCATGACCATGATCATGCAGGGCAGCGTGGGTGAGGGCAGGGCAAAGGAACGCACACCAGGCCACAGCCAGCTCGCGCGACAGGCTGCCCCGCCGCAACAGCGCGGCTGCAAGGACACGCAGGGCACCAAAGGGCCGGCGGCCGGGCAGGGCGCGCGCCAGGCCTCGAACAGCTCGCGCGACAGGCCGCTCTGCAGCATGGACGGCGTGGCCATGACGACGCAGGCGCCGACGCCCTCCAGCGCGCGCGCGCTGGCCACGTGCTGCACGTGCCGGAACACGAACGGGTTGGCCGCCTGCGCGCGCGGCCGGCGGCGCCCCGGGGTCGGCCGCCTGTGCGCGCGGCCGGCGGGCGCCCAGGGCCGCGGGCGGGCGCGGGCGGCAGCTGCAGCGCATGCATGCGTCGTGCGAGAGCGATTGGGCCCTCCGGCTGCCTCCCCGTCTTACTTCTGCATGCACATAACCTGCATGCACATGAGCGAAATATGTCTAGCGCACTACCCCCACATCGCAGTTGCCTGGCGTCGTATGAGCACAACAGGCGTGCAGAGCGGGTGCGCATTACGACGGCAGCATCACAAGGTGTTCCAGCAAGAGCGGGCAGGGCGCGCGGCATACAAGCCAACGTACTACTTCATGGCCCCTTGTCCCTGATCGTGGAGGGTGTGCGGGCGGGGCGCGCGCCTGGAAGGCGGCCTTGATGGCGTCGTTCATCATCTCGATGTACGTCTGGTACACCGTCAGCGCCTTCTGCGCCAGGCCGGACGCCTGGTAGATGGGCACGCCGCGCAGCGCCGGGTTGCGCTCCCAGTACTCCTCCAGGATCAGCAGCAGCTCCTGCGCGCGCGCGCCGGCGCCCTCACGCCACCTGGCAGCTCGCAGGCGGGCCGCCCGCGGCGGCGCTGCGGCCCCGCTGCGCAGCGCCACTGGTTTGGGTTGCAGGCGGTCGCTGTTAGCTGCTGGAGTGCTCTGCAGTGTCGTACCGCGCGAAGGCCGGCTGCAAGGTCACGCAAGCCTGGGCAAACTTGTGCGCACGTGCAGAGGTGAAGCGCGGAGGCCGCTCTGCTGGGGAACAGGCTCACGGCAATCGCCTGGAGCCCGCTGCCTGGGGGCTTACAGCATCGACAGACCCGAGGCAGCCACCCCCAGGACAAAGAGAGGTGCGCGCGCCCACCGCCCAAGCGCCTGTGAAAATGGGCTGAAAAACCTATGGGTGGGGATCAGCTAAGGTGTGCACCTGCGCGCGCCCCAGCGCGACCACGGGCAGCAGCGCGCGGCCGCCGCGCGACACGACCTGGCGCAGGCGGTCTACAAAGCGCTGCTCGCGCTCCTGCCGCGGCTCGTGCTGCGATACGCCGTACGTGGCCTCCACGATCACTGCGCGCCTTGCCCTGCATTCGTCAGGCGTCACGGTGCGCGAGCTTGGCGTGGGTTAGGGCTACGGGCTACTCTCTGCGCAACTCACGCTGCAACATGCCGTGCATGGGCTCCCGCTGCTCAGATGTGTCGAATCGTGCTGTGCGCAGCTTCGGCGCACCGATGTGCGGCGGCTGGTCGGGCAGGTCGGCGGCGGACATGTGGCGGTCGGCGAGGCGGGAGTAGTCGCCGGTGTACAGCACGCGCAGGCCCGCGATCTCCACCATGAACATCGCCGCGCCCAGCACGTGCCCCGCGCGCCATGCGGTCACCTGCGCCAACGCAAAGCAAGGGGGTCTAGGGTTAGGTTATAGGGTAAGGTTGGGTCCCGGAGGGCCTGGAGCGCTCGGCCGCTCTGCAGGCGTGGCTGCGCAAGCGCCGCGGGCTGGGCAGCCGCAGCGCAGGGCTGCTGCGGAGCAGGGCCGTGCGGCGCGCGGGCCGGCGGCGGGGGCCGCGCGCGCGCCTTGATGCCGTCCAGGTCGATCGTTTGGTGGAAGTCGAGCACCTCGGAGCGCTCCAGCGCCCTCTCCAGGTCCTTGTCGGAATAGAGCGACTCCTCGCTGCCGCCGCGGCTGACCTTGACAAAGTCGCGCAGGAGCGTGCCGTAGATGGCCTTGGTCGGGTGCGTCATCAGGATGCGGCCCTGCGCCCCGGCGACGGCCCCTCGGTGGCGCAGTGCCTGGCCACTTGGCGCCCGAGGAAGCAAGGCCGTGTACCTCGTTTCCGCTGTGTGGTAGGAAGCGCTACATGCAGTGTGGCTACTTGGTGCGTCTTTGCCCGTCTTTGCCTGACAGGCTGCTACTATAGGCCCCCGCCGCGCCTTGAATGCGGTCTTGCCGACCACGTATGGCACGGCCGCGCAGTGGTCCAGGTGGAAGTGGGTGATGAGCATGGCGTCCACGCTGTCCATGTCGATCTCGTCGAAGAACGGCAGCGAGTTCATGCCGCTGAAGCCCGGGTGGATGCCACAGTCCAGCATCACCGTCTTGCCCCTGCAGGTGCCAGCGCGCTGCCAGACCTCGAGAAATCTTCCTTCTGCTGTTGAAGTGTACTACCTTTATATATAGCTGAAGGAGCGCATAGCTATTGAGCGCAGATGCTTGCTAGTGTCTTGCTCGTAGAGCGTGCAGCACACGCTGGTTGCAAAGCTTGAGGAGCGCACATGTACTTGAGGATGATGCACGAGCGCCCAACCTCCTGGCCGGCGCCCAGCGGTATGATTTCGACCAGGTTGCGCTGCACCTCCGGGCCGTCATCGGCCTTGCGCTTGGCCATAGCTCACCGCTGCAGTCTTCACACGTACATGTGCAGGACGTCCACGCACTGAGATGCTCTGCCTTGCTTGCTGTGCAACTCTGTCTGGTGATGAAGTAGGCTAGCGCTAATTAGCAAAGCTGCCAGTATGAGGAGTAAAGAGGAACGTCAGGCACTGACTCCAGACAGCACTGGAAAAGTGAGTGCTGCAACATCCAGGCCGGGCAAGCAGGGGCACAGTCACCGTTACCTGGTCATTCTACTAAGAGAATGACCAGGTCTCAAAAAGCATTGAAAATCCTAATAGATAGTTTACACTGTCACTGTGACATGCCACAGACCTGAGCCACATTCATTATGCGCAAAAGACATCCGGTGGACACTTATCCTCATAATCCCGAAGCGCCTGCTCTGAAACAGCCCAACAGCAACCCATAACGGTGCTCAAACAGCACGCAGGTTCTCGGACAGCGCCGGGCGCTCCGGCGGCCTTGCAGCTCCTTTTCCATGCACGCCGTCATCATTCTCACTCCTGCATGCCGCTGCCCAGTTCTTGGCCTGGGAGAGGGCTGCATGGCAAGGGTTGCTAAGTCATACATTCTCTGGCAATTATGCCGTGCAGGGCAGGATCTGCATGTCTCGCTCTTGTCGCGCTTTCGGCGCGGCCTACAGTCACCAATCAGGTAGACATGAGGGTCCGTGCTCTAGCATGCATGCAGCATGATATTGGCAGCCCTGAGTCCTGCGTTTCAAGCACGAGCGGGCGCGTCGCTCTGAGCCTGTGCCGATCAGCAGGTCAGCACAGGTGCAAGCAAGCTGCGGATTGCAGGCTCACACGTGGCCATTAGCCTGAGAGAGCGCAGCTGCATGGTGCAAACACCCCGCTTGCACCTCCGCACGTCCGGCAGAGCCTTCCCATTGTGCCTGCGGGCCAGAAAGGCATGGACTGCGACGTGCAGCTTGCACGCACGGGCAGGGCAGGCGCCGCGCACCGCCGGGCGGTGACGGTGCGCGTGACGGCGGACACGCCGTCCACAAACTTGGTGCGGAAGAGCACGTTGGCGTTGCTGAACATGCCCTCCTTGAGCGACACGACGATGAACTGGCTGTACGGGAAGTGGCTGCGGATCATGCGCCCGATGTTCTGCGTGTGGCTCAGGTCCAGCGCGGCGTCCACCTGGCCGGCCGCCGCACCCCGCTCGCCCAGGACCGCCCAGGACCGCCCAGGACCCGCTGCAGGCTCTACACTGCCCTCGTTGCGTGTCACCGCCTGCAGCAGTTGCCTACCCTGCTCCGAGCAACCCCGCCTGCGACGGCCTTGGGCGGGTCCAGCCGCAGCCTCGACAGGCACAGAGCTGGGCAGGGTTTCGCCGTGTCCGAGCGGACGAGCGCAGGCTGGACCAGCAGCAGCAGGCCAGCGCGCGCAGACTTGGTGCGCGCCCACGCGGCGCGCCCCGGCGCCGGTGCGCGCGCTTGCATGCACGCCAGGCGGGGGCGCAGGCGTGCACATTAGCTCGGCCGGGGCAGGGTGCGGCGCCGCGGGCGGCGGGGCGCGCCTCGTCCAGGATGTAGATGGGCGCCGGCTTGAACAGCAGCATGGCCAGGATGAGCGACAGCGCCAGCAGCGAGCGCTGCCCGCCGCTCAGCTCGGTCAGCGACTCCTTCCACACGCCGCCGAACGCCACGCGCACCTCCAGGCCTGGCGGGTCAGGGTCGGGGTTTCAGCGCGGGGTTTCGACGCCCGCGCGCGACCCGCGTGACGACTGTGGAGGAGAGGGCGCATGGAGCGGCTGACATGCAGGCTTTCTGCGCCTGGCGCGTACGCCGGTGGGCTGTCCGCGCTCGCGCGAGCGCGCCGCTGCGGCCGGGTGAGCAGCGGGGGCGCGCAGGCGCAGGCGCCGCTGCAGGCACTGTCAGTCATAGCAGGCATAGGTTCAGGATGTCCTATCCAATCCTGTAGAGGCCCGGCCGCCGGCCCGGGCTGCGCGCCGGCCAGGAAGCTGGCGCCCTCGGGCGGCTCCAGCTTGGCGGACGAGCCGGGCAGCAGCATGGCGAAGATGGACCCAAAGTCGGCGTCCACCTTGCGCCAGGTCTTGTCCAGCGCCTCGCGCTTCTTCTCGTCCAGCTCCGCAATCACCTGCGCGCGCGGGGGTGACTACCCTAACCCTACATTTGGGGCTGCAGAGGAATCATGTGGGCGCCCAGCCGAGCTGGGGAATGGCTGTCTGGTTGGTCCTGTGAAAGGCAGGGTGGCAGGTCCCGAAGCGAGCGGCGCCGCGCCGGTGCCTGGCGGCGGGGCGGGGCGGCGCGCGCGCCTTCCGAATCTTGTTCTTGTCGTTCTCCACGATGCCGCGCTTGTCCGACAGCTCCCGGAACTCGGCCTCCGCCTTGTCGAACATCTGCATGACCTGCGTGCTTCCGGGTAGGTTTAGGGTTGGGGCGGTCACATGACCTGGCGCGTGCGAAACGTGGGCACGCGTGCACGAGCTTGTCCACAAAGGCGCCTTGCAGAGGCGGGAGCGCCGCAGCAGGAAACTCTGCACTGCACTTGCCGCAGCAGCGCCCGCGCGCACGCGGCCGTCCCAGGTCCCCCCGCGCATGCGCTGCCCCGCGCCCGCGCGCGCGCATCCCGCCCGCGCCCCGCCATGCATGTCGGCCGGGCGGGGGCCCGGTGCCGCCGCATGCGCACCCGCTCATTCAGGCCTAGGATTAGGGTTAGGGTCAGGGTAGCGCGCCCGCTTGTTCAAGCCGCTGCCCAGGCGCCCCAGCGTGGCCTCCGCCTTCTCCAGGTCGGCGAACGCGGCCTCGGGGTCGCGCGCGGCCCAGTCGTAATCGCCGCCGGGCCGCCCGAAGAACTGCCGCTCGGACGCGACCCAGGGGTACTCTGCCGCCAGGCGCCGGCAGTGCTCGGCGCCGTCGCGGATGTCGCGCTCCATGCGCGCCAGCCTGCGTGCGCGGCCGCGCGCGCGCGCGTCGGGCGCCCGCCGCAGCCTGTGTGGGCCGAGCAGCTGAGCAAGGCGGGAGCGTCGGGGTGGTACTGCAGGGAGCAGGAGGACCCTTTTACAGCTTGCTGCAAGGCTCATGTCCCTACGGGGAGGGAGGCAGGGCAGGCTCAAGCAGCCCGCAGCGAGAGTCTGCAAGAGCTCGAAGTGCTGCCTGTGTCGCTGCAGCGCTGCCAGGCAGCGAGGCAGGGGCGGGGGCGCGCTTGTGCTCGAGGCGCTTGCGCTCCACCTGCAGATCCGTCACGCGCGCGCGCAGCGCCTGCGCGCCCGCCGCCATGCCCACCGGTCTTTGAGCCAACCCATGGGCAAAGAGAGGGTAGGGATATGCGCTGAAGCCAGCACTCCTGCAAGGACTGCTGCGACGTGCAGCCGAGGACAGGATGTTGGATAGGCTGATAAAAAGGGGTGGTCGTACGAGCAGCGTAAGCAGAACGCGCATGCCTCCTTGTTAACTCAGCGCACGATAGGCGCATGTCTGCAAGAATAGGTTTTGTTACAGCGCAATGGTGAACCGTGGACTGCAAACTCCACCATAGAGTGGACCCAGAGCACAGGACAGGCAGCCTCACGGCCACACTGACAGCCTGGCCCTGGCCCAGGGTCCGAGGCGCGCCTGGCGCTCAGCAGCCGCGGCCGCCATGGCCTCGTCGCAGCGCGACAGCGCGGCGCGCCGCGACTGCAGCGCGTCAGCGACCTCGGCATGCGATGCGCGCGTCGCCGCGGCCGCCGCCTCCAACCGGGCCACCTCCGTGGCCAGCGCTGTCCCGCGCGCTGGGAGCCAGTCACAGTGCTAATATGCGGCATGCTACTTCTAGCTCACTCTACATAAATGCAGCACTGACAGCGCATTAATGTCAGTCGAAAACTTGCGGCTGCGCGCAACACCAAGGTAGAGGCATTCGATTATACGTATTCGCTCAAACATAAGCATGTGTCCTGGAGGCAGAGCAGCAAGTTGGCCGGGATGCGAATGTATAGGGGGCCAGGCAAATGGCTATTCGCACCTGCCGCCCCAGCCTCGCCGGCCTCGAGCTGCTGCGCCAGGGTCGCGCGCTCCGCCGCCGCGGCCTCGCCCTCCGCCACGGCCTCCGCCAGCGCCGCCGCCGCCGCCTGCGCGCCGCCGCAGCGCCGCCGTCAGCATGTGCAAGCCGGCGGGAGCGCCTCCCAGTTTGCAGAGCCCAGGGGCTTGAGGCCTGCCAGGCGCCGGCCCAGCATGCGTGGCTGGTAGCATGCACACGCATGTGGCCGGCGGCTTGAGTGGGCGGCGCCCACGCGCGCACTCCTCCGCTTGGCACCAGCCTATGCTCATACTTGCATGCACTCTAGCAAAATGGCACGCTGCAGCCTCAGGCCGGTTGACTGTGTACATCGGAGCGCGGGCGGCGGGCGGCCTGCAGGGCGCGCGCCGTGAGCGCGGCCTTTGCCGCGTCGGCAGCGGTGCGCGCCGCCTTGAGCTTGGCCTGCGCGGCGGCGACGTGCTTGCCGCGTTCGCGGCCGAAGCTGGCGATCCGCTGCTCCAGCTCCTGCGCGCGCGCGCCGCCCCAGTCCCGCACACGCCGGCCTGCCGTGCGGCGCGCATGCCGAGCAGCGACCTTCACCCCCCGCGCCCGCGGCTTCCCGGCACAGGCAGCCTGGAGCTGCACAGGCAGCCTGGAGTCTGTAAGTTGTTAGAAATTGCTGGCGAACGATCCAGGAGCCCACATGCTCAAAGCGCCGCATGGGCGGGAGCGTGCTCTGCGGTCACGAGCACGCCCTCTCGTAGCTGCCACCCGGCGCCCTCGGACGGCCTACCCCTGGCACACGCGCTCCGCCAGGTGCGCTGCTGCCGCCCGAGCGCTCCAACGAAGCGCTCGCAAATGGCGCCCAAGCCCGGCGCGGCGCGTGGTCTGCCGCGGGCCCACCTTGGCGCTGGCGGCCATGGCGGCCTTGCGGTCGCGCGCATCGGCCGCGGCGGTTGCAGCCTCGGCCGCCTCGGCCTCGCTGGCGGCCACCGCCGCCGCCAGCTGCGCGGACTCGGAGCCCGCCGCGCGCTCGCGCAGCAGGCCGAGCGCGTGCTGCTTGAGCTCCAGCTCGGCCGCCAGCCTGCCGTGGCGACCCCGCGTGAGGGTTCCGGCTGGCTGCGCACCATGCCTCGCCAGCATCGGAGACGGCCACAGCTGCTGCCAGGCGCGCTGGCCGCGGCCCCGTCGTGCCCTCAGAAGCCAGCCCAAGCGCGTATCTCTCGAGCTCAGCTTTCCAAGGCCGCCGCGCGGGGGTCTTTGGGGCGCCGACAGGCAGGCAGCGCCCACTGGCCCTGACTGCTGGCCCCGGCAACCCTGCGGCCGGCAGCGGCCCTGCACGGGGCCGGAGCCCCAAACGTGCGGGCCGCGCAAATCCTATCTAGAGCGACGCATGGTCCGCCCGCGGCACGCGGGCCGGCGCGCCTGCGGTGCTGCTCCGCCGCGGTGGCGCGCGCGCGCAGCTCACCCTCCGCGCGCTCCAGCGCAGCCGCGTGCGTCGCGAGCTCCGCCTCGGCCTCGCCCAGCGCGTGCAGGCGCGCGAGCACGGAGGCGGCCTTGCTGCGCGAGCCGCCTGCGCGCGGCGCGCGCTCTCGGGGGCGCGGCGCGGCCGGCGGGGCACGCGCGGGGGCGCGCGCGCGCCGGCCGGGCCCCTGCCACCACTGAGGGCGCGGACCGCAGGCGCGTCCGGCGCCGGGGCTAGGGTGTACACACTATCCCTATCTGGGACGCGTACCGGTCAGCGTGCCGGACGGGTTGAAGTCGTCGCCGTCCAGCGTCACGCAGCGCGTCTTCACCTCGCGCGCGAAGGCCAGCGCCTTGGCGGTGCTGGCGTCCTGCGGCGCAGCGGGCTCCCCTTGGCGCGGCGGCGGCCTTGGCGCGCCTGCCTGCCGGGCGCCCCTCCGCTGCACGGCCCCTCTGTCAGCAGGCGCATGCGGCAACGCGAAACAGACGCCCGACTCTCTGGCACGCTGTCGCTCGCTGTCATCTCCACAGTCTTCGCTGCACACTGCCTTATGCACGCGTTTGCGCCCTAGCCCCGCAACACGATTCGCGCTCTGGGGTTCATGTGTGCCCAGACGACACTCAAAGACATGCTTCGGCGCGCATGGCCCCGCCCTGCCATGCCCTCCCACGCCCTACCCCAGCCCTAACCAAAGAGATGCTGCAACCTGCAGCCCAGCGCGCACGCTAGCGCAGCGCCGGACCGCGCGCCTGGCACACGAATGCGCTGCCGAACGCGTAGCGCATGGCGGCGCCCAGCTCCGCGTCGTAGCCGACCAGCTCCAGCGCGAGCGCGGCGCGCCCGCCGCCCAGCCGCGCCGCGGCCGCCTTGACCGCTGGCGGCGCCTCGCGGCCCGCCACCTGCGGCAATGCCTCAGCAGCGGTCTCTTGAGGTCGGGCTGTGTCCTCAGAGAGCATGGGCCAGGCTGGTGACATATCTCTTGTTTGTGTGTGTTCACGTCCAGCTCCTTGTGCGGCAGAGCTCCGCGCAGGCACGCGCTGCTCGAGTTAATGGACAGGCCGGCGGCGCGGGTCGGGCGTGCGCAAGGCTGGCGGCATGCACGCTGCACGCAGGCCGGCTCCGCCGCGCGCGCCTTGTTGAGCGGCACAATGGTGACGCGGTTGCGCAGCTGCCCGCGCGCCAGCAGCGCCTTTGCCGTCGCCTCGCTGTCCACCACCACCTGCGCATAGGGTTAGGGTTAACAGTCTACCACCACATGCACACAGAGTTAGGGTTGGCGGGGGCGCGCCGGCAGCCGCCGGCCGCGCGGGCGGGCTGCCGGCGCCGCGCCGGCGCGTCTCCGCATGGCGCACATCCGTGCGCCGGGCTGGTTGCCAACCGCTCTCTAACGGCGCACAGCGCTGCGCCAGGCCACGCCCGACCCCGTCGAGCCACACCCCAGGGGTCAGCGCGCGGGCCGGGCGGCTCGGGCGGCGCGCGGCCGCGCCTGGTACAGCTTGCCGCCCGCCGCCACCTCCAGCGCGGTCGCGGCGGACGCGTCCTTGACGCGCACCAGGCGCGCGACCACGCCCTTGACGCGGCCGCGGTCGAAGCCGCGCTCGGGGTCCCGGTACGCAAAGTCCACGCCTGCGGGCGGGGGGCAGCTGGTGCTGTGAGGGCCTGCATCGCATGCGCGCCTGCGCTGGGCTGCGGGCCGGGCCCATGGCAGATGCGCCCGCCCGCTAGGGAGGCAGGGAGGCAGATCTCTTGGGCATCGGAACACGCCCACATGGCGGAGAGCCCCCTGTGCCCAGCGGCTGAGCCGCGCAGGGGTCTTGCCAGGCGACACTCCCCTGTCAGTCAGGGAGGGGCTGCATGCACAGGCACAGCGCCTGCCGTTGCAGGTGCGGCAGCCTGGTTCCACACATGCACACACGCCAATCAGCACAGCCGCAGGAGCGCGGCGGCCGGCTGCGCATGTTGAAGCTTATGCCAGAGCAGCAGCACGCTCGCAGCACGCCCACTCGCAGCACGCCCATGGGCTACCTGTGAGCGTGGATGCCAGCTCGTCCATGCGACCGCGGCAGCGCCGCACTTCGCCGGCCTCCGCCTTCACCGTCGCCTCCAGCGCGGCCTCCGCCGCCTCGTCATACCCCAGCCCCTCCAGCCTGCCGGATCGCGCGCGAGGTGCTTGACGCGCTGCAGGGGCATCGCACAGCAATTGCGCGCCTCCAGTGCGTCAAGGGGGCCTCCATGTAGGCGTGCAACGAAATGTGTCTCGTAGCCTGGGGCCCAGGTGCGGCAGCGCGCGCGCGCACCGCGCCGCGCAATCCGCTACCGCCCCCTCCGCTGCCGCCAGGTCCTTGGCGAGCGCGGCCGCTTCGCGCGCTTTGCCGGTGGCGGCCTTGCGCTGCTCCGCCAGCCGCTTGGCCGCGTGCCGGCCGCGCACCTCGGCCTGCTGCGCGTCCGCCTCCGCCGCGGTCTGCGCGTGCGGGCGCGCGGCATGTTAGGGTCAGGGTAGGGCGCCGCAAGGCCGCTGTCGCGAGGCCGGCCTTGCCTGCGTACATGTCATGCATCCTTGCAGCTTGCTTGAGTGTCTGGCTGGCGAGCGCGGCGGCCAGCCGCTCCCTGGGCAGCTTGAACGCCCATCTTCTCGGTCCTGGAGTGGGGACGTTGGCCGTGCAGCAGTGCGTGCAGGCAGGGCGGATGGGGCGGCTGTCTCGTGCACGGCACGCGGGGCGGCGGGCGCGCGGCCGTCCGCGCGCTGGGCGGCGGCGCGTGAACCTTGCAGGCCTCTGCGGCCCCGTCACGGCCTCGGTTCGAGGATGTGACAGCGCATCGCCCATGTGATGACATGGGCGATGCAGGGGCATTGCCCCTGAAGCGCCCATGTCACCAGCCGACCCTCCTTGATGCCCCCCCCTGCATCATGCGTGCGGCATGATGCAGGGGCAGAGGCGCGTCCGCTGGACACATCACGCCGTGCCTGCGCGGTGTGCGCATCCGCCAGCCGCTCCCATATGGTGAGGATAGGGCTGCGGGGCAGCAGGCCCACGCGCGCGCCGCGCCTGCGTGGTGTGCGCGTCCGCTAGCCGCTCCTGCAGGCTGCGGTTGGACTCGTCGCGGCCGTCGCCGGCCTCCGCGCCCGCTAGCTCGCGCCCGGCCGCCTCCACCGCCGCAGCGGCCGCGGCCGCCGCGGCCGCGGCGCCGGCGTGCGCGGCCTCGGCCGCGCCGCGCCGTGCGGCCAGCGCGGCCTCGCCCAGCTCCGCGATGGCCGCTCGCAGCTGCGCCGCAGAGCGGTGCGCATGAGCGAGCTGCTGTGGGGGGAGAATTGGTTAATTGGCTGAGCACGCTGCTTGGGTAGTATGTCAACAGTACCCAAGCTGCAGATGAGAGTCTGCTCATGAGAGTGGGGGAAATGCAGAGCCTTGAAGAGAGTCCGCTGCAGACCAGGGATGGACAGCAACCTGCAATACTCATGCCACCCAGCCAGCCTGTGGCTGTGGCGGGCGTCCTCCGTGCGCCTGCGGCAGCACGGGCGTCCTGCCTGCGAGAGGCGCCCCGCACCTGGTCGCAGGCTGCGCGCTCGGCGCTGAGCGTCTCGCCCTTGTTCGCGCACACCGCCGTGTCGCGCACCAGCCTGCGCGGCGGCTGGCCCCGCTGACATGGCCGGCCGGACCGCTCCAAGGCTGCCATGCACCACCGCCCGGATCAGGAGCAGGCGCGGCCGGCTCCGGGCACTGCGCGGCGCATGCAGCGCTCTGCCAGGGCCCCTGTGATGCCGCTCGCCCCGCGCCCTCACTGCGCAGGCCTGCATGGCGCCTGCGTGCGGCCGGTCAAGCAGAGCGCGCGCACTGCATGCACATGCGCGCCGCCAAGCCGTTGTCACGGGACTGATTGGGATCTTGTGGTACCCTTAGTAGGTTTAAGGTAGGACGCGCACTGCTTGGCGAGCTCGTCGGCGCGCGCGGCCAGCTCCTTGACCTCGCCGCCGGCCTGCAGCTCCTTCTCGGTAGCCAGCGCGGCGAGCTGCTCGCCCTTCTCGGCGGCCTCGGCCTCGGCCTCGGCCGCCGCGGCGCCCAGCTCGGCCAGCCGCGCCTGGCCCGCATCCACCTCCGCCTGCCGGTCCGCCTGGTGCCTGCGCGGCCGCGGGGCGCCGCGCGTCGGCACGTCTGGTTGCTGCCGCTGTTCGGCGTGCAGAGGCGGCCGTGAGGGGGACCGGGTCAGGTCGCAGCTGCGTGGGCGGTGGCTGCGGAAGCGGCATCGCCCGGCTTGCGAAGCTGCCCCAGCCCATGCCCGCCGGAGCTTGCCTTTACATGCTCGCGATGCGCCTCGGCTTAGGCAGGTACATCATTAAGAGCATGTGCCCTTAACGGAGCTGCTGCGGCCAGCTGTGTGGAGCCCGCTGCGCCGCAGCAGCTGACGCAGCGCGGCGAGTGTCCTTTGCAGAGCGCAAAGCGCAAGCGCGCCGCCCCCCGCCGACTTGGGCCAGCATGCCGCGGGCCGCTCAGCATTTGCAGGCGGCACGTGACGCGGGGGCCGGCGCAGCCCCGGCCGGCGCGCGTGCACACCGCTCGGTGGATGCCAGGCGGTACGCGACGCAGAAGCGGCGCAGGCGCTCAATGCTCGCGCCGGCCGCCTGCCACTCCAGGAACTGGCCCTTCTCGCGCCGCAGCCGCTCCAGCGCGGGCAGGATCTCCTCCTTCAGCACCTGCGCGCGCGCGCAGCCGGGCGTCGCCGGCGGCAGCGCAAGGCGCCATCCCAGGCCGATCCAGCGCAAGCTCTCTGTGGCACCTCTGGACGCAGGCCGCATGAGCCCTCTGCAGGAAGCAAGATACGTACATTTGAACAGATGGCTGTAACGCGTCCCACCGCTATGGTGGTAGCTCTTCTTGTCATGCCAGTAAGGTGCCTGGCCAGGGCGCCGCGTGGCCCTCCTAGGGCCTGCGCGGCGCCTGCGCAAGGCTGACACGAGGCTCGCGCTGCAAACGCGCGCGCGCATGCTGCGCGGCCGGCGCCAGAATAGGGTACCAAATCTAACCCTGCGGCCCGCACCGCGTTGATCTCCTCCACCTTGACCTGCTTCTTCTCCAGCGTGCGCAGCGCGGCGTCCTTCTTCATCTCGTACATCCGCGTGCCGGCCGCCTCCTCCAGCATGCCCAGGACCTCCGGCGGCTTCATGTTCAGCACCTGCGCCGCCGCGCGCGCGCGCCTGCGTGAGCGCGCCGCCGGCCGCGCCCGCGGCTGCGGCCGCCGCGGAGCCAGGACCGCGCACAGCTGCAAGCGCCATGTTGCGCCCGCGCCCGCGTGCGGCTGCCGCTGCCGCCGCCCGGCCCTTGAGGCTGCACAGGTGCGGCCGCGGGGAGGGGGCGCGCGGCGCGGCGGCGGGGGCGCGTGCCTTGGTGATGCGGCCCTGCATGATGAGGAAGTGCGGGTTGTTGACGTTGAGCTGCACTGAGTGGAACAGGTTCTGCACGCGGCTGCGCGCGCGGCGCGGCGCGCGTCACGGCACGCGCGCGGAGGCACAACGGGTCGGGTAGGGCTGCCAGGTGACTGCGCTCATCCGCTTGTGCTGCCAGCAGGCAGGCTGCAGCCAGGGGCGGCACCCCAGCAGCACCGCAGCGGAGGAGCTGCTTACGCAGGTAATGCACCCCGCGCTTCGCAGCGCAGCACTCCCCGATCGGCAGGTTACAGGCTCTCACATAGACAGCTCGCGTTAGAACACAGAGCCCGACAGCGCCTCCCCGGGCGCGGCGCGCTCTCGGCGTGCACAGCGGCTGGAACGCCTCTGGCGCTGCTGGTCCCTGGGCCGAGCACCTGGGCTGCGCGACGTGCCCGTTGATGAGGTACTTGTTGCGGCCGCCGATCACGAGCTGCCGCGCGGGCCATAGCGCGTGAGGTTCGCGAAAGCGCAGAGGGCCTTTCAGGTGTCAGTGGGGTCCCAGACCCAGAGACGCCCGGCAGACTGGCAGGCCCCTCGCGCAGCGCGGCGGGCTGGAGCAGCAACAAGCAAGCACGGAGGCAGCGGCAAGTGCTGCCTCAGAGCAGCGCGCCGCCGCGCGCCGGCGGCCGACGGCCGGCCCCGCGCGCACGGGGGCCCGGGGGCGCACCTGGCGCGTGACGGTGACCTGGTCATGCTGCTCGTACCCGACGGGGCTGCTGGCCTTGTCGGCGTTGTTGAACACGATGGACACGCTGGCCTTCGTGACGCCCGCCTGCCCCTGCTTGTACACCAGCTCCTGCAGGTTGCTCGCGCGCACCTGCACGCGCCGGGCGCCCGCGCTCGGGCCCCGCGCGCCGCGGCAGCCGCTGGGAAGACAACGAGCAGCCCGGCTGGCCCGGCTGCCTGAACCTTTACTAGCCAAGCCTGGGTGCGTGCACACAGGAGGCGAGGGACAGGCACCAAAATTTGGCGGGTCTTGCCAGGCAACGCGCTCTGGCGGAGCGCAGCGTTCCGGCGAGCAGCCGGCTCAGCGCTGCAGAGCCAGGTGGAATGCGCGGGGCGCTGCGCGCGCTGCGGGCGGGGCGGGCTGGGCGCGCCTGCGACAGGTTGGTGATCCCCAGCACGAAGCAGATGGCGTCCAGGATGTTGGACTTGCCGCTGCCGTTCAGGCCCGTGATCGCGTTGAAGAAGGGGTCGAATGCGGGCACGGTCACGCGCGTGGCATACGACTTGAAGCCCTCCAGCGTGATCTCCTCGATATACATCGCGCGGGCGGCGCACACGCGCGCGCGCTCCTCTCGGCGCTCCGCCCTGCCTGTCACATCCTGGCGGCAGCCGCCAGCAGCTATTCGTGTGCCGCTGTGGCTGCCACGCTGATTGTGGATGTCACATGCCCTTGCGCCTGCTTTGACACGGGGTGCGCCAGGAGCCGCTTCTCCAGGAGGCTAGGTGTTGCTCTGGTGCGCAAGCTGACATACTGCGCTACATCTGTTGTCCATCCTTTGAAAGGCAGTAGGTTTAAGCCCTGCACGTGCCCATCAGCTCCCTGCCGAGCTCTGGCCGTTGCGGGTCCAGCTCACCACTGTTACTCTCGCCTTGCTGCGCGTACAGGCCTGCCTCAGTGCTGCGCAGCGCCTGATGCTCCCGAGCTGTGCGGACAGCAGACAATCCCGTCATGGATAGGCCGCCCGCAGCGCTTGGCCCGTCCGCCCCGCTGTGTGGCCGGCCGCAGTGCCCCAACGCCCCAGCGTGCTGGCCTGCCCGCCCCCTGCTGGCCCCCTGGCGGCGAGCAGCCAGCAGGCGGCATGCCGCGCAGGCCAGAGCGCCCTCGGAGAGCCCGCCGCAGGCCGACACGCGGCAATGCGGCTGCTGGGGCCGCGCCAGGCGGCGCAGGCGGCCCGTGCAGGCCATCTCCGCTGACACTGCGAGGTCGGACCTGGGCGCTGTGGGGCCGCAGCCCAGCGCGGCGGTGCCGCTGCGGCCGCTGGAGCTGAACCGCCTGACGACGCGCGTGCTATTTGGCAGCCTCATGGGCGCGGCCGGCGCGGCTGTCATCCTGGCGGGCGGCTGGGTGTTCACGGCCGTCACGTGCGCCGTCGTGTACCAGGCGTCGCAGGAGTTTTACGGCTTTGTCACGTCAAAGGTGCGCCCGCGCTCGCAGGCGCAAGCAGTTGCGTGCCAACTCAGAGAGGTCGCCCGCTTGTGCGCTCGGCGTAGCCCGCGCGTCCACGGCCGGGCTACCTGCAGCTGTGCCAGCGCCGCTGCTGTGACAGACGGCAGCGGCTATGCACCATGCATATGTGGGAGCAAGCGGGCGCCGGTCTGGGGCGCTCAAGCGCACGCGCTGTGCAGGGGATTAGTGCGGGGATGATGCCGCCGCCGCCGCTGGTGAGCGCGCTGACGAGCGCGATGTGCATCGGCATCACCGTCTGGACCTACCTGTCCAACGGCAGCATCACCGCGGCGCTCGCGGTGGCGTCGTTCGCGGTGCTGTCCCTGCAGCTGCTGGCGGTGGAAAAGCCGCGCTTCTCGCAGATGACATCGTCCGTGTTTGGGCTGTTCTACTGCGGCGCGCCCGCCCTGACAAGCGCTCCTGAGCGCCTTTTGGGTGCTGCTCTACTGCGGCGCGGCCCTGCCCACGATGAGCTGTCCCGAGCGCCCCTGAGTGCATGACGGTGCCTCATTAGTCCCGAGACATTTGTCATGCACACGCCTGGCCGTCGTCTGCATGCATGCAGGGCTCAGAATTGCTGCCATGCATGCATCGGACCTCGCAGCCCAGAGAGCCGACAGCGCGCCCTGCCGCGGCAGGTTACCTGCCCAGCTTCTGGGTGAAGCTGCGCGTGCTCGCGGTGCCCGCGCTCGACAGCACCGCCGTCCACAACTGGCCGGCGCGTCCCTTCTAGACTCTTACGACCGAATCTCTGTGCCTGTATCAGTACGGCTGTGCTGCGCCAAGCCAGTCACTTGCTAAAGCAGACTGGCCTGGAGCCTTGCTCCGCGTGGTCACAAGAGGCGTGGACCTTGGGCTGTGCAGCGCTGAGGGCAGCTAGGACGCTGTGGACTACACATGCAAGAAATGTGCCTCGCAGTCACCCATGGCCGTGAGCGGCCTGCGTCCGGATGCGTGCTGCGCCCGTCCACAGCTGCATTGGCCAATATGCACCCTGGAGCTTGAACAGATCCTGCTCCAGACAGCTCTTGACTGGCGTGTGGCACGTGCAAGAGCGAACATCCGCGGCCTGCCGGCGCTCGTCAGCGCCCCGGCGCGCGGCAGGTGGCGCTGGGCGGGCTGACGCACTGGACGGTCGGCCTGCTGGCCACGTTCATGAGCGTCGCGTGCGTCGTGGCGGCCGACACGGGCGCCTACGCGTTCGGCAAGACGCTCGGGCGCACGCAGCTGACCAGCATCAGCCCCAAGAAGACGGTGGAGGGCGCGGCCGGCGGGCTGGCGTGCAGCACGGCGGTCGCGCTGGGCTTCTGGCGCGCGCTGGCCTGGCCGGCCAACCCGGCGCTCGCGGCCGCGCTCGGCGTGCTCGTGTTCGTGGCCAGTCTCTTCGGGGACCTGATCGAGTCGGTTATGAAGCGCGACGCCGGCCTGAAGGACGCGGGCGACCTCATCCCGGGCCACGGCGGCCTGCTGGACCGCTTCGACTCGTACATCTTCACGGGCGCCATCGTCTACTTTGTGCTCAAATTTGTCACGCCCCTGTTCGGCCTGTGACGCACGCCCGCGCGCGGCCGCGGGCGCCGCGCGGCTCTGGCCGCGCAGGAGCTGGCACGCAGTGCGCGAATGGGGCTGGGCGGGCTGCATGCGCAGCGTGGCGTGTCCATACGCCTTTGCCAGGCCTTTCGGCTTTATAAGGAGGCAGGAAGGGCGCGCCGCCTTGTGCTGCTGCCACATGCTTGCTGAAGCGTTTGCCTTGAAGTGATTATGGCTGTACTTGGTCTGTAAGGTGGGACTTGGGCGCAGCTCGGCGTATCGCCGCCTGCACAGCGCCAACTTCAGGGTACTCGTGCTGCAACACGAGTCCCACTTCCGCTCGGGTATCCATCCCTGCATGTCCAGCAGCAACTTTGTGTGCCCCCAGCGGTCCGCTCGGGTGTAGTGCAGGATGAGTGCGCTCTGGAGTTGCTCGTTGGACACTTTAAAACCTGTCTCTGATCGGCGTGCTTGACGAAGCGGGTTGGCACGTGTAACATTTAGCGTCCTGTGTGCATGTGCATGTGCAAGTGCGCCCGCGTCCGGCATGCCTTAATGCCTTGCTAAGCAAGGCTTGCTTGGGTCAGTCTTAATGCGCACATCATGATCAGCAATCTATCCTATCTGTTCTTACAGCTCATGCGGGAGCCTGAAGTGGCACACATTGGAGCGGTCCCCAAGCCTCTGGACCTTTGCAGCGGAGAGCCGGCCCATTGCAGACCAGAGTCCCAAATTGCAATGAGCGCAGGTATGTCTGGCAGCCGGGTCTGCTGCCAGGGCACGCGGAGGCCGCAGGCTGCGGTGTGCCAACCATGCAGCGCATCGGCCATCCCCCGCGCTGCACCCCGGCGGTTGCATGCGCCGCGGATGCGCACAGTCGCAGCGGGTCTCCCAGCATTGGCGCCCAGGCAGCCGCTTGCTGGCAGGCCAAGGGCCAGGTATGGCTGCGTTGATGTGCTTTGCGACCAGCGTGCCTACGACAAGCCCTTTTCTTTATTGGCCGCAACGGTGGTGCTGCGTATCCACTATGTACCCACCATACCACGGGCATCCTGCTGATCACGACTCTATAATCCGCCAGGACGGTGATGTGCGCCGCGGGAGACGCCGCCGTTGAGCTGCCTATGGCGGAGCGCAGCCAGTTTGAAAAGTTTACCGAACTGCTGACGACGCTGTTTCCAGTGTGGGTGCGCCCTACCTGATCTTCTGATGTGCTGCAGCAGCAGCTCTGAGCTGCAACAGCAGAGCCATACATTGCTGACCTGCAAACCAAGTGACCCTCTCTCCTATACCGGACCTGTCTGTACCACAGCACCTTGGGCCTGCGCACTGCAGACCCGCCGTTCAGCACTCACACCTTCTGCCTGCCCAGGTGTGCCTGGGTGCAGCGCTGGGCATCTCTAAGCCATCTGCGCTGCTGTGGTTCAAGAGCGACCTCTTCACATACGCGCTGGGCTTCCTGATGCTCTCGATGGGCCTCACGCTCACCTTCGACGACTTCCGCCAGGTGCCCCCCCGCAACGCCCGCACAGCAGCCACACCATGTTTGCTTCCCATACCGAGGACACGGGTGGTCCCACGCCTGTGTGCCTTGCTTGTGCGCACCTCTCCGACAGTGAGCGAGGGTTGCACCTCTGCAAACGGCGCCGTTCAAGACACCAGCAGGTGCTCTTATCCCGCGCCACAGCAGGCACTGCAGGCAAGCTTCCGCTCCAGGTATAGAGTGAGCTGACAGGTTCGGGACAACACCATGTCAGCATCCCTCTGCAAGTCACACTGAAGAGGGACTCTGCTGGACAATACAGCACCAGTAGCCACGATGTCACGCTCCTCTATAAATGAGAAATTTCCACACACGAAGTAATCACGCCATGCGTCCATACCGCGCGGACCCGATTGGCGCGGCGGGCGCCGCGCGCAGTGCATGAAGAACCCGGTGCCCATCGGCGTGGGCTACCTGGCGCAGTACATCGTCAAGCCGCTGCTCGGCTTCTGCATCGCCAAGGTGCTGGCGCACGCGCGGGCTCCGGCCCCCCGCTGGCCGCCGGGCGCTGCTGGCCGGCGAGTGGCTATCAGTGATGCGCTGCCCCCCGCTGGCGGCTGTGCGCTGCTGGCGGGGAGGGCTTGATGATGCCTGCTACGAACGGGGCCCGCGGGGCGCCGCCTCTTCGCTGCCTGCTTCTGCCGCACTTGACGCTGATGCACACGTAAGCTGACGCGGAGGAGCCCTGCTACAAGTGAGCGCAGCAGCGAGCCCGCCAGCTGACGTCCTTGCGCGGCGCGCGCCCAGACGCTCAACCTGGCGCCGCCGGTGGCCGTCGGCCTCATCCTCGTGTCCTGCTGCCCTGGTGGGCAGGTGCGCGCTACTTACTGCTGAATCACCCTACTTCAACCGGTAGGTCATGTGCGTATTTTTCTTCTGCGAGCTGCAACAGGCCTAGCTTCATGTGCGGCATGCTGGGGGTGCTGCTGTGCATGTGACACAGCTGTGAGGTCCCATCCGTTCCTGTTGCCACCCTACCGCCGTCTAGCAGATGGCGTGCATGCTGCGTGCCCTGCTCCCTGACAGCGAGAGCTGCTCGGCAGGCAAGCAACGTGGCGACATACATCGCGCACGGCGACGTGGCGCTGTCGGTGCTGATGACGACGGCGTCCACGCTGGGCGCCATCTTCATGACGCCGCTCCTGACAAAGATGCTCGCCGGCACCCTGGTGCCCGTCGATGCCATGGCGCGCCCGCACTCGCCCACTTCAAGACCCTTTCAGCATATTAAAAACATGCTGGTTCACCTTGCGAGTTGCCTGCTTGGCTTGCCGCGTAACTTGGCAACAGGATGTGCATTCCATGTGCGCTTCTCCATGTCTGTCTAGGGTGCTGATTGTCCCCGTCTGGGCTAGCTGATGATGCTAGGCAAGCATGCGCAGCGCACGGCTTGGCTGCATTTCCCGTGCAGGCAACCTGCGGTCTCAGCAGACAGCGAGCAGCACAACTTGCAGGAACTGACCAACCTCTATGCTGCGCCCAGCGACGAGCACACAGGGATCGTGCTGAGCGCGCTGAGCGGCACGCCACCCTGCGCTGAGCGGCACGTTACCCTGCACAGAGCGGCGCGTGACCCTGCGCTGAGCGGCGCGTGACCCTGCGCAGGGCCTGGCCATGAGCACGTTCCAGGTCGTGCTGGTGCCGACCGTGCTGGGCGTGCTGACCAACGAGCTGTTCCCGTCGCTCGTGCGCGCGCTCAAGCCGGTGCTGCCGCTGATCGGCGTCGCGCTGACCACGCTGCTGTGCGCGTCGCCGTGCGCGCAGGTCGCCTCCATCCTCAAGTGCGCGCTCGGAATAGAGGCCAGGGCGTCATTGTGAGCAAGTGACCTGGATCGCAGCTTTGCAATGCTGCTGCTGGCTAAGCTACCCTGCGCGATGTCAGGTCAGCGCCAGTGCATGTGGGTCGACAGTGACCTGGTTGACACCCTGGTTGCTGCCAGAACCTTGCCGCTCGGCACTGAGCGATGCGCGTGCGCGGCATGTCCGCAGAGCGCAGGGCGCCAACCTGATGCTGCCGGTCGCGCTGCTGCACGTGGCCGCGTTCAGCATGGGGTACTTCCTGTGCAAGGGCCTGGGCTTCAACGAGAAGACCAGCCGCACCGTGTCCATCGAGACCGGTGCGCTCATTACCTGCTTTCGCTCGCCCATGCCTGCTCGATGCCGGCAAGGCTCTGCACTGAAGCTCAGCCGACCTGCTTGGCAAGGTCAGGGCAAAGTCCTGCACATGCACTGAGTTCTGTTTTATTTAAATGGTGTACACGGCCAAGCCCTCATGACACGGGAAGTTGCATGGTCACCATGACATGACCATGACACGACACGGGACGTTGCATGCCCCCAAAGACCACAGAGGCTGACCTCCTCTGGCCTTCTCTGCTCAGCTTGCACACGTTCGGTGCTAGCCACTGTGTGCATGCCCCCACAGGCCTGTGCAGCATCCCCATGTGAGCAGCCTGGGAAGGGGGTGGGGGGAACCCCCGGTCATGACTGCTTTGTGTGGCGCAGACGCATGTGCCAACCCGCCCTCCAAACCCGCTCCCGCGCGCGCAGGCATGCAGAGCGCGGCGCTGGGCTTCCTGCTGGCTCAGACGCACTTTGCCGACCCGCTCGTGTGCGTGCCGTCCGCCGTGAGCGTCGTGTTCATGGCGCTCGGCGGCTCCGGCCTGGCCGTCTTCTGGCGCAACAAGCCCGTGCCCGCGCTGGCCTAGGCGCGCGCCGCTGCTGCAGCGGCCGCCGCCCGGCAGGCGGCGGCCCCGGAGCGCGTCGCTTTGGGAGGGCTGCTGGGCAATGCGCAGGTCCCAGCTTGCTGTTGTGCTGCTGTGCCGCCGTGCCCACTGGCATGACCCGTGCTGCAGAGGGCGGTGGCTGGCGTGGGTGGGGGAGGCGCAGCCCCAGCTTGGGCCGCATCCCGAGCTTGTGACCGCTCAGGATGTTTTCAATTCTGCATCCCTGCCGAGGAGTCCCGTGATTGGCTCTTTGAACTTGGCTGTCGCTTGGTGTGGCGGGGGCTGCGCTTGTGCTGACCAAGGCGTCCTGGCGGAATGTCTAAACTGATGGGGGGGCACAAGGGGGGGGCTGAGTGAGGCTGCAAGGCAGCCGCTTCAGCCACTCTAAGTGTGAGCACAGCTCAGTGGGTGGGTTGGAGCCTTCTACCACCTGCGTGGATTACAAGTGCCAAGGCGCATTGCACATTAACATGGCATGGCAGGGAAGGGGGCCGTCGCGATGTTTTGCAGCAGGCCACTGAATGCCTTGCAGCAGGCGCAGCTGCACACGCCTGCATGTGATTGCGTCATTATTTCCCTGCCAGCTTGCTATTGATTTGCGCACCACTCACACCGTGTCAACTGCAGTGCGCTGTAAAGCAGCCACCTGTAGGTGCTCATGATGCGCTACTTACAGAGTACTTGCACTGCTACCAGATTGCAACACCGAGGTATGCATGATCACCCAGCTCTCGACGTGCCTCGCGCAGGCTAGCTGGGTCTGCTGCAAAGGCCCACAGCATTGAGTGTTGTACGGCCCTGCCCTGCAGGCGCGCACGCACCTCCCAGAGTGCCTCCCCAAATGACTCACAAATACACTGCACAGGCACATGGACTTTCAGTGCCATAGACTCCACGTCCACATCCTCATCACCTTCTCATCACATCACCGAGCAGTCAGAGCAGCACCACCCCTTTGTCCCGCCGCACATCCAGCCCATGCCTGCCTGTGACGTGTCTGTCACCAGGGTTGCACCCTCTGGAGGCCACTTCAGCACACCTTACCCTCCCTCCCTGTGGCCTGCATCAACCACGCAGACAGACGCAGCAAACCAGCAGGCACCAGACAAGCAGAACAAAAACAGAGACATGTCCAATGCAAGGGCCGGCGCCACAGGCCCAAGATGCACCGCGTGCATGGATGACCTGATGCGGCCGCTGCATGCCAGCCGGCGGATACCCAGGGCCCCCCCACTCGCCGCTTGAAGGACCAGACAGCCCTGTGCTTCATATTCTCAGAGCCGGGCACTATTAGGGAGAGTCAGGAGGCAACGGCCTGTGCAGCTGTGCCACTCGCGCGACCCTAAGGTGGAGTATAATGGGCAGGCCGGACTGGGCAGCATTGTCTCCGGCATAACAGCCTGGCCCCACACATGGAGAACTGGCGCCGCAGCCGGCTGCGCAGGCGCGCCTCCGCCGCCGACCCGCTCGCTGCCGCAGGCCCCAGCCTGGGGCAGGGCTCAGCGCCGCCTGCCCTGAGACACCACCGCGTGCGCGGGCCCGTCCCGCCCCTCCTCCGCCCGCTTGTCCTGGTACAGCTTGAACGCGGCCGCCGCCGCCGCCGCCGCCAGCAGCACCTTGACCACGGGGAAGCCGCCGCCGCTCCTGCAGGCCACCACAGGCAGTCAGGGTCGGGGTCAGGGTCAGGGTCGGAGTCAGGGCCGGGCGCCGTGCGCACACACGCCCTTGCCGCCTGCCCCGCGGCGTAACCAAGCCCATGAAGGCCGCCTCTGCCTCAACGCACTTGGATGGCGACACGCGCCCCGTGCGGGCTCACTCGAGGGCTGTTGAGGGCTGTGCGCCCCGGACAGCTGAGACGGGTCCTTGCGGGCGGCGCAGGATGCACTGGTCCGTTAAGGAAGCACGGACCTCACAGGCAGGCTGGCGGCACGGCCAACTCGCCCCGCAATGCACGGCCTGCGGCCACGGGCAGCGGCAGGCTGCGCGCGCACTTCTTTGGCCGGCCGGCGTCGGAAATGGCGCTCGTCTCGGCGCCGACCGAGGCCACCGCGCGGTCCATCGCCGCGGAGGTCCCCGACTTGTCTGTCCCTGCAGTGTATGCGCGTCCCAGAATCAGCACACGCCAGCCAGCCTGGTCCTGTCAGAAATGTCACACTCACAGCCATGTGCCCCACACACTTGCCATTTGCACTCTGCGTGCTTTGCAGCCGACCACGCACGGGCAAGTGCGCGGGTGCCTAAGCGAAGGGTCCTCCAGGCCCAGAGTGGCATGGGGCGCGGCACCGTCTGCCGCATAGCCCTTGAATGAGAGCTGCGGTTGGAACGCCCGCGGCTGCTCCTTCCCGTTCTCTGCCGCGCACAGACGCGCCAACCCAGTTGGCCCCTGCTTGCCAGGCTGACCCCGGTGCAGCTGCTGCTTGGCAAGGCGTGGGCGGTTGCACGCATGCGCGGGTGCGCACGCTCCTGATGGGCGACGTGGAAGCGCACGTGACTGTGCCTCACAGCGCGCAAGGCCGTGGGCCTCAGACCACACATACCCAGACACTTAAACTCAGCAACCCGCACCTGCCTTGCTTCAGTGCGGTGAAAGACATGGTAGAGCATGCATGTTGAGCATACTCAAAGCATGTTGAGCATGGTAAAGTCCATACAGAGCCCCCGCTCCTAGTCCCTGTGCATTGCACCAGGGAGTGCTGGTCGGACAACCCCGGGCCACACCTGCAGGGTCCTTGATGTCCTTGAGGTCCTTGACAAAGTTGATGCTGATGCGGAAAAAGCCGCCCTCGCCGCCCGCGCCCGGTTTGAACAGCTCAAAGAACTTGTCGATCGGCACGGCATCCAGGATGTCGTTCACGAAGATGCCTGCGGTGGCACGCTGCAGCTTCACGGTGCCGACGCAAGGGCGGTGTGACCAAGCTCTTGTCACTGCCCAGCTGTGCAGGCAGGCTTGCAGCTCGGTCAGACCTTGCACAAGACACTGGCAACTTTACGAAGTGCTGCCCACTTTGGAGCGCTGCCAAGCTGTGACCGCCAGCCTCGAAGTTGAATGCATGGGTGCGTGCTGGGCAGCGAACACACCGCAGGCGGCGACCACAGACGTGCCGACGCGCGTGCCGGTGCGCTTCTCACGGCACAGCATGAGGCGCAGCTCCGTCGCCCCTTCCAGGACCTCCCTGCAGCGCCGCTGGTCAGCGTGCCAGCGGGTGCAGTTCCAGGTGGCTGCTGCCCAAGGCTCGCGAGCACGGGTGGGTGGTGCGCACAGCGTGAGCCGCTCATCCCAGCTCAGCTGGTTCCCTAGTACGCGCTTCGGCGTGGATTGCACCTGGCACGCAGCACGACGTTTACCTTCAGCAACTGTATGGTCCCAAAACTCAGACCTGTTATTTTTGAAACAGCACATGCCAGTGCCCCCACCTTCACGTTGCGTGGACCGCCGCGGATCTCAACTGCGCCGCGGTCCCACGCCCGCACCAGTGAGCGAGCTGTTTGTTGTTATATCACAGCCTGAAAGCAGTGCCAGCGTACACTGCGCAGCCGCACCTTTTACAAAGCCCTCCACAAAGTTGGGCTCCCAGACCACCTTCTCCTCCTTGTTCTTGCCTGACGCCAGGCGCGCGTTGATCACGAGGTACCTACGGCCAGCGTGCAGAGCCCGCGTAAATTGTGAATTAAGCGCATCAAATCACAGTGTGCGCAGGAGTGCCTGCGACTCACCCCCTGACCTTCTCCGCCATCGCCGCACGCAGGCGGCAGCCCGCGCTGAAGCGCCTCTGCTATGCAGCTCCCAGATCACCTGCAACCAATTTTTGTAAGCACCGCTGGCGCACGCGAACGGTCCAGCCATGCCTTAGGCTGTAAAGTGGGGGCGCCTTGAAATTGATGTCACATTTGCGCCTATGCGTTGGCACGCACCTGTCCAGGTGCACGGTCTGCACGCCTTTGCGTTGTTCTCACCGTGCGCTAGGCGAAGTGGAGCTGTGAATGGCAGCAGCGTCCCCACCTGACAATTTTGAGACAGACAAGATCAGATGATCTAGTCTTGCGTGTAGCGGGGAAAGTACGGGATACCACCCTCTCCTACGGTATGCAGCTCCCTGGCGCACAACAACTCGTCACTCGAGAGCCTGCAGCACAGCCACCATCAGCGCAATCCCAAAGCGTGGGTGCCGTCAGACAGTCAAGCGCCGCCCGCCCCTTGCAGCCTTGCGTCACGAAGAGTGCGGACGAGCTGGGCAATCCTACTTGTCGACCAACTCCTCGCGCACGGGATGGTGTGGACACCCGCCTGGCCTGGCTGCTCACACCTTGGATAACAAAAGCTTAAGGTAGGCTCGCACCGCAGGACAAGCAGGAGGCGCTGCCGTTCCTGACAGAGCCGCACGATGCGCTGCGCCTGGGCGTGCGCTCCCTGAAGGAGGACGCTTCCGTGTCGCACCCGGTGGAGGCCATCCAGGCCAACGTGCGCGGCAGCCCGGGCGCTTGCTCGCTCCGCCGTCTTGCAGGTCGTTCATGTCTGATCGAGGGCGCGCAAGGTGTGTGTCTATGAGGCTGTGCGCTGTGGTGCAGGCGCCCAAGCAGCAGGAGGCGCTGCGGCTGAAGATGATGCGCGACCTGTACGGCCCGGGCTTGCCGGCCTGCCGCCAGATCGAGACACAGATCCTCAGCAAGTGCGGCGCGCTGCTGCTTGCCCTCCCTCCCCTATGCATACCCTTGACCGCAAGAGTGCGCTCCACCTGCGATATGCACACCTCCTTGGTATGTAGCAGGCGCGCTCTTGCCTTTCTTGTGCTAACTGCCTCTTTGGACGCCCGCCAGCAGGCAGCCCCCGCGCTGTTGCCGTCACTGTGCCGGCGCCCGCTTGAACTGGCGGCTGACCGCCGGGGCGCGGCGGGTGCAGGGTGGGGCGCCTGCCGGGCATGCCCTCCTCCAAGCTGGGCCTGCAGTCGCTGACGGGCGAGCTCGACACGTTCGGCTTTGAGTCGTACCTCGGCGCCGCGCCCGAGGAGCGCGAGGTGCCTGGGCCAGACCTGCACTCGCAGATGGAGGCCCGCTTGCGGATGGGCACCAAGCCGTGCACGCGCGGCCTGTAGCCGCGGCGCCGGCGGCAGCGCAGCTTGCAGAGGCGTGCCTGCGGCGCGGCGCACTGGTGTGCATGGCGCATGCAGCTGCGCCTCCAGTCCTGGAGCGGATGCAGTCGGGGCAACGCGAGGGGAGTGTGGTGGCGCTTGCGGGCTGAGTCAAAGCTGTGCATGCCTACGTACAACCGCACCTGCTTGCGGTGACTGGCGTGGCGCGCGACATGATAGCAAAGCCGCCCAGGTTCGACGTGTGCCGCGGCCTCTTGCAAGGCGGCGGTGTTCATGCGAAGCCAGGGCATGGCACCCTGCGGCTGGCTGGCAGCTGTGTCGCTGGCCAGGCAGCGGAAACCCCGCCTGGGCCTGCGGGCCCATGGAGCACCTTGCTGGGCCTCAGCTGTGGCCACAGGCTTTGTGTAAGCTCCTGGTGCACGTGTGTCCCACGTATGTCTACACGTTGGTCCTGGTGTATTTTAGCAGGCCAACTAGCAGCGAGGCGCCACACAAAGGCGCTTGGCACACATTTGCAAGTGCCAGGAGAGCCATTGAAAATGCATGTGTGGTTGGCACGACAACTGACCTCTTACATGCATCCTTGCAAGGCTAGGTGCAAGATGCTTGGTCATCCACAACCTCTCTGCCTTAAGGCACCGCCAAGCAGTCATGTGCACCTCATCATGCATTCGTGGAACAGAAGCATGCATGCCGACACATGCATGCAGGCGCAGGGCCTCTGCGGGTCAAGTTACGAACAGGTCGTGGCAGAAGACTGGAATCGCACAATACCATTAACCAGTAGCCGGTGTGCCCTGCTCAACGCCTGCCAGGCTGCGAGTGCACTACCTGTGAAGGCTCGCTTTAATGACCTGTGCCTGCCGCTGGGGAACAGCGCGCAAAGTGGTGCCGTTCGTGCCGACCAGCAGGCAAGTGCGTCGGAGAGGCTGTGAGCATGTGCTGATGAGGCTCCCCAGCCGGCCAGGCTCAGCAGAATGTGATAGCAGCAGGCTAGAGAAGGGCGCCGTGCCAGGTCGTGCGCGGATGCAGCGCTGGCTGCACGCCGCACAGCGCGGCCCGGCCGCGCTCGGAGAGGGCCGCAACGTGCTTGCCAGCGCGGAGTCCAGCCCCAGCAAGTCGCTGGCAAAGGTGCCGCAGATCTGGCGGAAGGAACATCCACTCCGCTTGCTTGTTTGCAGTCAGAGCCACATTGGAGCGTCGGTGTGGTTTGCTTGACCAGGTTGTTGCACCTGGTGTTGGCAGCTGCGTCCAGTAGGAGCAGGGCGTGCTGAGCTGCAGTCGGACAGCGCGGCATCTGGATCTGCTGTGCGGCGCACAGGAGCGCACCTGGCTGCCGCAGCCCCCTTCAGGGCCGACGAGCGGGCAGCTGTCCCTAATGGGGGTTGCGCTGCTGTGGGGTACCTACGCACCTGCTCTGAGGTGCCCCCCACCACCCCGCTCGGCTGCTCTAGTAGCAACCACCCACCTGATGTTGCCTGCTGGCTGGTGCTGGCCGGTGCTGAGCGGGTACACTTGACCTCTTGCGGACGGTGTCGTACTGAGCATGCGCTCTGAGGCACTCCCACGCTGGTTACATGCAACTCCCGCAGAGCACCTCCTGGACTTCAAGCAGGGTCCATCTGCAATTGGTTTCCTGGTAGTCAGTCAGGCAGAAGGCCTCTTTGAAGCCGTGGTGCTAAAAGGACTGCCTGCAGCACGAGTCTGTACGAGTTGCGCCGACACACTGGGGTCTGCGGGTGTCGTGCAGGTACTTGTACGGCCTGCCAGGGCCGCCGTGCCCCGCCGCACTGACGGCCGTGCGCACGCTCATACAGTCCTCGGTGCTGCTGGCAACCGCCGTCGCGCAGGGCGTGGGCCCTGGCAGGTCACGGCCGCAGCCAGCGCCGCGCTCCGCGCGAGACAAGGCACGCCCCGCGCGCTGCCGCCACGCGCCCCTCAGGGCTGTAGCACTGAGCGTAGGCACGCATAGCTTTGCGGGCGCGCACCACAGCGCTGTTTTGGCAGACAACGGTGGTAGCTTTTGGAAGAAGAATGCGTTGTGCAGAGGTGGCGGAGGAGCGGGTGCGCTCAAGCTGGGCTGGCGCCGCGGGCAGGACGCGGATGTGCCGCCAGGAGCGCGCGGCGTCCTGCAGCAGGTGCTCAACTTCAGCGCGCCGACGCTGCTGGTGGGCGGCCTGGAGCTGGGCCTGTGGAACTTTGCGGCGTCGTCCACGCAGGCGCTCGGTCTGGAGTTCACAACCGCCACGCGCGCGGCCTTCCTCATCCAGGCCACCGCGCTGCTCACGCCGCTGCTGGCCTCGCTGTCCGGCGAGCGGCCCGGGCGCGCCGTGTGGTGCGCCGCAGGCCCCGGCACCCTCAACGCGGCGTGACACAGACGCCGCCGCCGCGCCTGTCGTGCAGCGCAGCTGCTCCTTGCGCGCCGTGCTCTACCCCAGCTGTCTCCGTCATGCCAGGCCGGCAGGTGTCCAGGCGCATGCTTTGTGAAGCAGCAGGAGCAGCGTCGAGCATCACTCTTGTCAAGTGCCCTCGTGCAGCCATTGCCGCGGCAGCGCATGGCATGGAAGCGCCCTGCACGTCCCAGCGTGGTGCCTAACAGGGCTTGGTGGGGGCACAGGACCGGGTGCGCGATTGCGCTGGCGGGCACGCTGCTGCTGACGCTGGACCATGCGCCGCCCGCCGTCGTGTCGGCCAGTGCCACGCCCATTGCCATCGGTGCGCCCGCCTGGTGCTCGAGCATGCCAGCAAGCCTGTCATTGGGACAGAGGCGCTTCATCAGCAACAGGCCGTGGCCTGCATGATCTGGCAGCAGGTGTTGTGACAAGCACGCGCGGTGCATCGCTGCCACGCATTGCGCTCGCACACAACTGCGGTCGAGCCTGTGAGCCGACAGGCGACGCCTGGGGGTAGACACGCCGCGGGGCAGCTCACAAGGTCTGCTATGTGGACAGCCAGACCTTTGTATGCGAGCCTGCTCTGCTTTCAGCAGAAAGCCGCGCGCGCAGGCGGCGACGCGTGCATCTTCGTGAGCGCGTTCTTCTTCAGCCTGGCCACCGTGCGCCTGGGCAAGCTGGCGGGCTCCTTCCCGACGCTGCGCCTGGCGGCGGCCAAGTCAGTCGTCATGGCGCTCATCGCGGCCGGCTGGCTGGGCGCGTCCGCGCTGGGGCAGGCGCGCCGGGCTGTCCAGGGTCCTCGCTTTCCCCTGGCCTGCCTGGATTCCGGACATGCTGAACAGCCCATGCGGCACTTGCTATGGCAGCCCATGCATCTATGCCATTTTAGTCGCCAGCGAGTGCAAGTCAAAGCACCTGGGAAAAGGAATCTGTCCATGAACCAGTGCAGACCGGACCAGTGGCGCAGAGAGTGCCTGGCCAGAAGCGGTTAGGTGCGGGCGGCCGCAGGTGGCGAGCGGGCAGCCGGTGGCGGCGCTGTGGCAGGGTTACGCGGATCCCCTGGCCTGGGGCGCCATCCTGTGGGCGTCCCTGGGCCCGGGCGCGCTGGCTGCCTTCCTGCAGACGCAGGTTCGTCCCTGTCTGCGCCAGAAGGGAAAGTGCGTGTCACTTGGCGGCGATCTGGGCCTGTTCTGCTGCAGCGCATGCGAGTGCTGGCGCGCGGGCTGCGCCCCTGCCGTCGCCCTTATGTGTGCGCGTGCGGGGCGCACGTCCTTCAGTTTGTGCGCCCGTGCAGGACCTGCTGAGCCCTGAAGCAGCGCTCGCAGCGCGTAAGCGATGGAGCACATGAGGCGCTGGGCCGTGTGTGTATGGTGGTGAGCCAGCGCGGCCCGGGCGCGCGCAGGGCCAGAGCAGCGTGCCGGCGGCGCAGTCGCAGGTCATCTTCTCCAGCCTGCCGCTCTGGAGCGCGCTGTTCGCCGCGCTGCTCATGCAGAACGAGAACATGGGCCTGCTGGGCTGGGCGGGCGGGATGACCATCGTGGTGGCCGGGCTGGTCGCCTCGCGCGGCCAGCGCGCCGGGGCCTGAGCGCGCGGCGCCCAGCTGCGCCGTCGCCCGGCTGCGCGACCGGTCGGCAGGCAGGCGGGAGGGCGGTCCCGCCGATAAGCGTGTGGTGCTCGCGGCGCAGCGCATTGGGCTGTGTGCCGTGTCGCTCAGGCAGCGAGGTCGCTGGGTGCCATACTAGTTGCCGATCTCACAGATTGTGAGCACTAGCGAATGCAGGCGATGGGCCCGCCGCGCGGTGCGCGCCCATGGGTAAGCCAGCTTCTGGGTCAGCACGGCATGTATCGCTGCCTCATGATGCAGCCATTACTAGTTGCACCTGCCAGTGCTTCGCCTGGGGTCTGCGAGTGGGCGCTGTGCTGCCCGCCAGCCCTAGGAGAAAATGGCTTCCCTTAAGGAGATGCCACTCGGCTTGCGACTCAGTTATGGTGGCTTCCCTTCCCTTGCCAACATGCCAGACTTTTAAATGATGCCAACCTTACCTTGGTCTGTCCCATGTCAGCACACAGAGCTGATTGCTCTGTGAGGGTATGGCGGATTGGCGTCCCAGTGAGCTTACCAGCGCTGCTGTGGGGAATGCCGCTGTGCCCATGAGGTGAACGCATGTCCTGAAGTCCACTAGCGGTAGATATCCAGCATTGATCTTGTCCCTCTTTTAATCTCTTTAGTTACCCTCCTGTTTAGGCAAGTAACAAGGGTGGCGTGTTTCATGGGTAGCACAAGGACACCCGCCCAGCGTGCAAAGCTCCTGGTTGTGAGATTTATGTCGGAATTGCTAAAACAGTGCTGTCAGCAGCCTACCTTTGTGGTCCAACACAGTGGCCAGTAAGGGACAAGGTTGCCAATGAGCTGATGCTGACCTGCCGTGGCATGCAGTATACAGTGGATGTAATGTAGAAGCTGCCATACGTGTCATGCGGGGAGTGATGCAGGGGTGTGCACAGCGCCCGCATCACAGATGCGCTCATCCATTAGAACCAAAAGGTTGAAGGCGCTGGCCAGCGGGTGTCACACTCCTGCATGCTTCAAAAGAGAGGAAGCAGACCTTGCCTGACGACAGCCAGAGAAGCCACCATACCCTAGAGTTAAAACCAGTCTGAAGCAAGGCTAGCAGTGTTATGTCCACAGCGTAGAACCTCTGATGGCGCAGACAACTCACATACATGCAGCGCTAGGGCCGCCCGAGACGGTCTGCGCAGGCTCTGATGCAAGCCACACAGACTAACTCACAAGATGTCTGCCCCTCTACATACAGGGAATATCAAGTACATGCGGCTTGACCCTGGGCGGACGGGGTAGGCGCGGCAGCGCGCATGGCATGCGCGCCAGCTGCCCGCGCACGCCCACGTGTCGGCGCGACGCCGAGCAAGTCAGCGCGCGGCGCTGCGCTTGAGCGCGGCAAACTCGGCGCGGTACAGCGGGCGGGTGCGCAGGTACAGCACCGTCGAGGCGCCCACCTGCAGCACCGCCAGCCCCGCGATGACCAGGAACGTGGCCCTGCCGCCCCCCACATTCCGTCTCAGCGCCCCTCCTGCAGAGCTGCGCACCGGATCGGCCGCTCGTGGCAGGGCCAGCCCGCCATTCCCCGGCGCGGCGCGCCGCCGCTCACAGCGGGGGCACGCTGGTCAGCGGCCGCGGGGCGCGGGCAAGCCGTGGCAGGGCGCGTGGCGGCGGCGGCGCGGGCAGCGCGGCGCGCGCCTGTAGCAGCCGCCGCCGCGGCAGGTGCCGGGCGGGTCGCCGTTGGCGCGGCCGGTGCGCTGGTACAGGCCGCCGGCCAGGTAGGTCGCGAGCGCCAGGTTGCCCAGCGTCGGCGCGACATGCACCACGCTCTGGTTGCTCGCCATGTGCCGCAGCCCGAACAGCTCGGAGGTCAGCACCTGCGCGCCGGCGCGGGCGTGGGCCCTCGCCCTGCGGCGCGCGGGGCCCAGTCCGGCGCGTGCGCCGGGCGACGCGGGGGCGCACGGCTCGCTGGCACCTCATGCACACAAGCGCGTCCGCATTCTGCGGCCTCAGGCCGGTAAGTTATCTGGGCGCCCCAACGGCACCCACCGGCCGTGCACGCACTGGTGGACGCACCGGCATGAGGCTCCAGTGGCACCCGAAGGCGAAGCCCGCAAGCACGCAGGCCGGCTGCAGTGCGCCGCGGCCCGCCACTGCAGTGATTGCGCACGAGACCGCCGTGAGCGCCGCCAGCGGCGGCATGTACACCGTCCTGCGCAGCGCGCATGCAACTTTTACGCGTCTGCTTTACATTATGACAAGCCCATGGAATGCACTGTCTGCGCACCGCCTGCACCGCACGGCCCAGGACGGCCGGCGCGCGATCGGCGCATGCGTGCGGAGCCCGGACCGCTCGAACCAAACGAGCGCGGCCGCCGCTGCGCGCAGTCTCGCGAGGCGCGGGCGGCCGCGCGGCGGCGCGCGCACCGCGCGACGCCGTAGCGGTGCAGCAGGCGCTCGGTGAGGCAGCCAGCGGTGATGCGGCCGACCGTGCTGGCGCTGGTGAACAGCAGCACGGCCAGCGCCTGCTCCGGCCCGGGCCCGCCCAGCGCCTCCACCATCTGCGCCAGGTTGTTCAGGAAGCAAAAGCCGGCGCCCATGCCCGTGAAGAACGTGCTCCAGAGCAGCCAGAAGCGGCCGTCGGCCAGGCACTGCCGCAGCGTCTGCTCCGGCAGGCCGCCCGCTGCGTCTCCCTCAGCGGCGGCCGTCTTGCCGGCGCCGACGCGCTCCAGGCCGCCGGGCGCCGCCGCGAGCGCGCCGTTCTGCGTGCCGGCGCCCCACGCCCGCTCCGCCGGCGCGGCACCCAGCTCCGCCGCCCCGCCCGCGCCGGCCGCCCCGGCCGGCTTGCCCGCCCTATCCCTGTCGGGGCCTCCGTGCGCCCCCGCCCCGCCGTTCTGCGCACCGCTGCCCTTGCAGCCGCCGCCTGGGCCTGCTGCGCCACACGCGTGGTCGTTGAGGAGAATGTGCTTGAGCTGTTGACCATGAACACGCTCATGACCACGCATCTTCAGCTGCAACGTCATGATGCCCAAAAGACTCTGCATTTGTGGTCTGTATGACACACACGCAAAGGACTCCCCGGGCACATGGGTTGCAACACCGGGTAAGCTGCAGACGACTGCCCATTGGACTGCTGCCACACTGCGGGCGCTACAAGTTAGACAAGCTCGGGCCCCGCCCAGCCCGTACAAGGGTCTTGCCAAGCTCACGCACTGGCCCTTCTGTGCTGCAACTGCAAAAGACCCCCCCGAGGATGCGGGGCGCAGTGGTCTGGGGACGCTCAGCATAGGTCGGCGCAGGGGTGCGCGTTGCGCCCACCTGCGCCGGCGGCCGCGCGCTCTGCGCCCGCCAGCAGCGGCGCCTGCTCGTGCAGCCCCGCGGCGCCCTCCTCGGCCGCCCTGCGGCGCGCAGGCGCGCGCGCTCGCCGGCCAGGCCAGTGCGCGGCGGGCGCTGCGCGTGACAGTCGCGGCACGGGCCGGCTTGCGTCCGCGCAGAGTGGCGCAGATGTCGCGCGCGGACACCTACCGAGGCTCGCCTATCAAGGCCTATCGAGCGAGCGAGTGCCAGCACCAGCAGCACAGTCCGCCGCACTCCACGGCTTGAATTGTGGGCGCCCCTCGCCTCGGGCACAGGGGCGCACCCCCCGCCGAGGCATTCGACGACGGAGCTGGGAACAGCCGGCCGGCTGACCAGGCCGCCTGCGCCCACCAGCGGCAGCAGCGCCACCAATGCCAGTAGCACGAGCGCGCCGCACATAATGCCAAAGCGCTCCCTGCAGTGAAGAGACGCGGTCACAGCGCGCATGATCCTGCATGGGCGGCAGCGGCGCCGCCGCCAGCACGGCCTGCATGACGTTCAAGGCGCTGCATGATCGGCGCCCACTGTCACTGACACTGCACTGCGCCAGGCCGAGCGCTTGCATAGCGATCCGTGTCGCATCAGCACTGCCTGTGCAATCACGCAACCAGCGGCGCATGCGTCGCGCATACTAGCAAAGGAATTCCCGGCCTGCTTGCTTCACTCGTCTGCACCTTTGGAGCTGTCAGGGCTGGCAGACATGCGTGGCGGCATGCGGATACAAAGGCAGGGGCACCTATGGTTGAGATCCACTGCCTGGCCCGCCAGGCCGCCCGCGACTTGGTACACAACCAGCAGACCGGCAATGCCATAGTAAGCCGCGTAGCGGCGGCCTGCACGCCCACATGAGCAGCAGTCAGATCTTCCCAAGCCGTGCCGATTTTCCAACACGACCAAAAGTCTGGGTCGGTGCCCTGGCATCTCTCTTGCATAGTCTTGCATGGTGCTCGACACCTGCCAGGTCGGCGTCGGTCAGCAAGCGCTGCGCTCTCACGCAGCAGGCGCGCGGACGCTGCTGAAGGCGGCGTGCGCACACGCACGCACACAGCCTGCGCCCGGCGTGGGAGCACAAGCCCCCCGGGTTCCCGGCCAGGGCAGCACCGCTGGTGAACCACGAGCGGGCGATTGCCTCCTCAAACGGCACGTGGTTGAGGAAGGGAATCATCAGCACCGCCAGGGCCACCGGAAAGAGCCCGACGAACAGCAGGAACGTCGCGCCTGCGCGCCGCGCGCGCTCTGTGAAGCCGACCATGCCAGCCGCACGCTGCCGCGGCCGGGCGCAGGCGGGCGGGCTGGCGGCGCGCGCGGCGGCACACCGTCTGGCGCAAACGCGCCGACGTAGATGGTCGTCATGACGCTCGCGCTTAGGCCCAGGAACGTCTTCAGCACGCCTGTGACACCGGCCCGGGCGGGGTGTAAGAGCGGAGCGCGCCGGCCCGCCGCACTGGAGCGCACGCGGCAGGCTCTCCCAGGAGGGCTTTCGAGAAGTTGGCACTCTAACCCGTGCACGCTGGGCGCTTTACAAGTCACACGTCAACACAGCCCCTGTGTGAAAGCGGCCGCACAGGGCAAGCGCACCCGCCACGGTGCCGCGCTCGTCGGGGAAGTTGCGCATGTTCGTCACCACCGCGCCCGCATCAAACCACACCACCGCGCTGGCCGCCACGAGGCCAAACGCCAGGAGCGTGGCGTAGTTCACGGTGATGTAGCCGCGCACCGCAGCCCACAAGCTCAGGTACCCCACGGCATGCAGAACGACGCCTGTGCCAGCCACGAGCCTGCGGTGCAGCGCGTCTTGTTCACAACCAGAGACTGCATTCTAGGCATGCACCTGTGGCACAAAGCAAACAAGGCATTGTCTGAGCAAACACAGGTAGTTTCCTTTGCGCAGAGGCATGCGCGCCTGCGTCTCCTGACGCAAGGGGTCCACACGGTGTGCTATGCAGTGCACTACACAGCATGAATGCACAGCCACACCCGGCGCAGCCTCTACCTGGGCCCGAGCTTGTGGTAGTCTATGAGTCGGTCGTATAACAAGCCTGGGATTATTGCGAAGATGCCGCCCGCGGTGAGCGCTGTTCCAATGCCTTCGAGCTGGGTCTGGGTGAAGCCATACTTGGCCTTGATGGCTGGCGCAAACAGCGAGAATGTGTAGCACAGCCCGGAACAGAACTGCAGGAACACGCCAGCGGTGAAGCTGGACCACTTGGACATGTACATCGCGCCCCAGCGCTCACCAGCATGCGCAGCCTTGCTGCCCCGGTTGTGTGCAGCGCAGTGCTTGGTAGGGGGTTAACCCCAACGTTGGGTTAACCCTCTGGCCTCTCCCCAGCTCACCTGCCTCTGCCCCGTTCCAGCTCATCGCAGGCGTCCAACACAGGGGCACTTGCTGTGTTCTTGGACACCTGACGGCGCCCCCCTCTGCCCGGCCTGGGTTTTTGACCAAGGCGCGCACAGCGCAGGCACACATCTTTTGATATAGTTTTGGCACGCAGGTACGTTTACATCTACCTATGCTGCTTGCTGCGTGTGTCGTGCAAAGAACGAGAGTACTGTGTGGCACAGCTCACGGTGTTTCTATGGCAAACGGACAGAGATGCAGAGCGCTGATGTGTACACGTGCATAGCCGCCAACCTGCAGCCCACGGAGCAGTGGGTGCTGCGGCAAGTGTGCGCAGCATGGCGGCATCACTTCCGCAAGCAGCCCCCGCAGCTCTGCCTGGTCATCACGCGACGGTGGACGCTCAAGGCCTGCCCCACCTCCCTGCTACCACAGGTGAGCCAACTGCAGGCTACCTTATTTGCGCTTATCGCTGCGTGCACAACGCAGCATGCTCTTTGCGTGGTAAGCGACATGCTGTTGCCACGCTGCATGGTGCTCTCTTACGCCTTGCGCTGCCAAGGTGTGGCGGCTGGAGTTCAACAGAACCAAGGTCAACCAGCGCGTGCTCGACCTAATCGGCAGCTGCGGCTGCCTCCAGCACCTGGTCTTCAACCAGTGCGTGCTCTCTGCCGGCCGGCTACCGGCTCTGCCGCAGCTGACAGGTCTTGTGATTCACCCGGCCAGGTGAGTTCTTTATGCGCAGCACTTCTGCTGACTAAAGAGCTCATGCAAGTCCCCCAGTCACGCTCTCGCCAATGGTGCCTCAGGCATATATGTGCGCGCCTGGCCGCAGCGCCCGGCGCTCCGCCATGGGCCAGGTCCTGCTAGACTGTGTGCGCACGGCACCCGCCAGCCTGCAGCAGCTGGCTCTGAGCTCCGGTGCAGAGCCTGTGACCCTGGACGAGCTGGGCCCGGCCATGTCTCACCTCACCGCTCTCACCTGTGCGCTCCCTCTGCGCTCACACTCTTTGGTTGGAGGTGGCTGTCGCAAAGTTGCAATGGCACGACATGGCGCCGTGCCGTGTCAGGTCTGCAGCTGGCCAACATCCGGGCGCGGAACGTCCCAGACGCGGAACACGCCATCATGCGTACCAGCCTCCAAAAGCTGACGCTGTCCTCCCTGGACACGACCAACCAGGCATGCCACGGCCGCGTGCGCTGCATGTCCTGCACTGCATAGCTTGGGCACACACGCTCCCAAGGAGTGACCTGCTGTGGCAGCCTGGATGGCATCATAACGCATGCTACTCAGGCGACACAGCAAATACCTGCTTGCACTCGCCGGGAGCCGTGCTAATGGTGGCATATGCGCGCAAGCAGACGCAGGTGCTGCAGCAGCTGTGCTCTCCGTCTGTGCGCGCCGGCCTCACCAGCTTGGCCATGGCCTGCCGGGCGGTCTCGCCTGCCACCCTGATGCCCGCCCTGGCCCTTCCACGCCTGCGCTGCCTCATGCTCAACACAGACGCGGTGCGCGCGCGCGCGCTCGCCCTCCTCGCGCGGTGGCACAGGCATGCGGGGCAGGCCTGGTTGAGTCAGGGCAGGCTGAGATTCTATTCATGCGAAGGAGCAGATGCCGAATGTTCTGGCTGCGCATATCCGTGAGCACCGAGCCTGTGGCCGCCTGGCCCGAGCGCGCGCCTTCACGTGTTCGACATGCGGCAACTGTGCATGCACCAGCGAGACCTCTTTGCTCATTGCTATGGGAGCCTCAGGGTCGCCTGAAGAGCAGAGGAGCCCTGCATGCACGCTGTCCCTTGGCTTGATAAGGCGCCAGTGCTCGCGTGCATGACTTGTCTTGTAAATGTGACGCGTCAGGTGCACGTGTTGTACAGCCAAGATGCACCCCTCGCGAGCATGCTGGCGAGCCCGGGAGAGCTGCAGGCGCTCAGCCTCGCCTGCGAGCTGTCCAGCAACCTGGACGCGCTGCTTTCGGGGCTATCTGGCTTGGAGCAGCTGATGCTGCCGGCCATAGACGCTGATACTGCTTGCGGTGGCCTGGGCTGCCTCTCGACCCTCACGCGGCTCACAGGCACGCACTCTGGGGTGAGCCTTGCAGTGGCTGGTCGTTCGCAGCACCATATGAGCGACTGACTGAGGTTCTGATGGCGGTGATACCAATGTCAGGCATGCGCCAACATTAATCAATTTATGAACTGGCAAGACGCATGGAGAATGCCACAAACAGCGAGCTTGGCTGACATGCACATTGCCTCACTTCACCGATGATGTGATGTGCCGGGACGCGCAGCACTGCAGCTGCCTCTGCTTGAGGGAGCTGATGACAGAAACCTGTCTGTGCGCCCCATGCCCCACTCCATGCATATCATCCGCTTTGCGCGCATCCTGACATGCATGGGACTGCTGCATGGCTGTCACGACTCGAGCACCGCTCGGCCTGACCGGTACAGGTCCCAGGTCAATAGCATGCATGTGATGGCATGTGACAGCCCTTGCAACCAACACGCTCATGCTGCTTGCCTAGGTGCTGAGCACGCTCAGAAAGCTCAAGTGGCTCGACATCCGGAGCACCGTCGTGGAAGACCTTGCGAGCGCCGCCATTGCCTCGCTGCCGAGCCTGGAGTCGCTCAACACCAGGTGAGATCGGCGCATGGACACAGCGCAGCGAGTATGACAGACGGCGGCGAGCGGGTAGCATGGAATGCTGACATGGGTGGTTTGTAGTGATGTGCCCCCTGCAAACACACACAGGTTGAAAGAGCGTGCAGCGCAGCCTCATAAGCGCCTGCATCAGCCAACGCATGGCATCACCTGCTGCACGGGAGCATGATGCTATGAGTCAGCAGCAGCATGCCATGCAGACAGTGCAGGACTTTGGCAGCGCACGCTCCAGCCAACTAGCCACCTCACCAAGCGCCGAGGCGGGCCGCGCAGGGGCGTGCTCTTCGGCCCGGATGCGGCGCTCGCTGTGGCGCGCGGCTGCCCCGCGCTGCGCGCCTGGGACATCCGCTGCTGCCAGCTGACGCGGCGGCAGATGGCTGCGCTCATGGCAGCGCGGCCGCACGTGGCGCTGATGTCATCCGGCAAGCCCGCTTTCATCGCGGACGAGCGCGCGTTCGCGGTGTTCGAGGGCGACGAGGTGACGCCGAGCCGCATGAACCTGCGCCAGCACTTGGACGCCCTGGTGCGTGGCCAAGGGCTTGGCTCAGGGTCTGGCGAGGCTTCGCCCGGATGTGCACCGGCGTGGCTTGCCAGTGCGCGCGAGATGGCGCACAGGGCGGCTGGCCTCCAAAGCCCTCCGACCAAGTCAATGGCTAAGTGCCTCCGGAGGGTCCAGGTGACCAGAGGCTGCACATGATAATTTTGCTGCAGTTGCATCGCCTCAACACCCTGTACCCAAATGGCGTCCAGTGCAGAGTCAAATCGAATGATGCCGGGCAGGTAAACGAGCACTTTGGCGTGCGCGAGGACTGGCCGCCGCTGAGTCAGCCGACCGTGAGTGCCATCGTCAGAGGCTATAGCGACGGCTGGGGCGCACGCATGATGGCTGATGCAGATGCGAGCAGCCTCACGAGCGCCGAGTTCTGGGTCGAGGTGCGCACAGAGGCGGCTGTGCATGTGCCCGCTTGCGGGTCGACCGCCTGAGGGAAAAAGGAGTGATGGCGCCAGGATAGCACACGCGAGGCTTAGACACTGTGGTTGTGTTGCGAGTGCAAGGGCATGCGTGTTGCGAGTGCAAGGGCATGCAGTGCTCACGACACAAACGCGAGCCCTCTGACCATACTCGCTACTGGGCTCGGACAGACACTGCCGCACGCGCCGCTGACATGAGTCTCATGCCCTGCGCGCAGATGCTGTGGTTTGCGGCGTACGTGATAGTGGGTGGGTGCAATACAGCCGACCGCGCGCAGTATGCCCGGCCGCCCCACAATGACCCGTCCATGGTCACGCGTTCACAAGCCGGCAGCAGCACCGCGGGTTCTGTCATGATGCATCTTCACGTCGCGCTGCATGCCCTGAGCTCCTGCACGTCCTCTGCCACGCTCATCGTCCGCATCTGGATCTACATATGCGCATGCCTGATCATCTGCCTGTTAACGCTGCTGGTTCTGGTGGCGAGGACACTGCGCTCTGGCTGGGACGCACTGCTGCAATAGATTGCGGTGCGCGGGGACCTGGTGCAGCACTAGTGCATGGGGCCCTGGGGCAGTGCCGGTGCGCGATGAGGTTCTGAGCCTGCATTGTGAGTCGATGCTCCTGACGTATAGCTAAGACGTCGTGCGCGCACACACGCCCTGCTGATGGTGCGGCACCTTGCCGGTGGTGTAGGCCTGGCCGATGCGTCCCCGCTGGCCATGCACATAGCTGAGCTGGCTCGTTAGTGCGCAGCTGCCTGGGTCGTGTGGGTGACCATGCGCCTGATTGCATGGGTGGAACGCATGCGCTACTTGGCTGTACGCGCATGCGCGTCTCATGCCTCACATGCATGTCTCACATACATGCATGGTGAGCGCATGTGTGAGAGCATGTGTGGTCGGGGCCTGTGCTTCGCAGCAGCCTTAGGCATGGAACTCCCTGACATCTGATGATCGGTGTGAGCTCGTGCTATGATCTATGTCATTGTAGCTCTTGCAGCATCAGCCCACAGCCGGATTACTTGGATGATGCAAGAGGCTGGAGCTCAGACAGCTCCTGTGAACACATCCCAGCATGGCTGCGCCAGGCTTCAGCCGAATGGCATTGCAGTCTTGACAGTGCACCAGCCACGGTAGGTTCGGCGCGCCAGCAGCCTGTGGTGACAACCTGGAGTGCACAGTGTGCAGGTGCACTTTGCGGCAGCGGAGGGCCCCAAACTTTTGAGAAAGCACCGCCACCAGCAGGCTCAGTCCAGGTCAGGCCAGTCCAGGTTACGCGAGCATTCGCTGGTGACATTGTGCTCTGCTTGAGTGGCTCAGCTCGATACTGGTCGACATGTGCACTACGTGTACTCCCTGCAGCGGGGTATAAGCTGCTGGCACCACCCGAGTTCAAAATCGTTACTCATCAGCGGAGACCATGCCCGCGTCCTGCGTCATGATTAGTTATTTTGGGGGCTAAGGGCAGATGTGGCGCTTCGGCGCTGAAGGAGAAGCTCCTCCTCGGAGGATACGCGGATACTCAGTTCAGAGTGTGATTAGCAAGCCATGCACGCCACAATACCACCATAGTCCTAGACTAGCAGCAGTCTGGGGGAGTCTTGGCTGGCTCGGAATCAGCGCACATCACCCCGCACGCCTGCGATGGGCCAGAACGCATCCTGCTTTGCAGGCGCAGCTGCCGTGGTGACTCCCGGCGCTGAGTGCTGCCCATGCCCTGCGCAGGCCTAGCAGAGCACAGGGCTACGGCCGCCAAGAGTGTATGGGCTTCACGTGCGTGGGTGGGGTCGGTTGGGAGGCTGCGACACTGGTCCACAATGCAGCACACACTCACTGAAGACACTGCTTGGGCCGCAAGCTCTGTGCCCCATTAGTTTGCAGGATGCAGGGAGAGTGGCCTTGTGCAGACACGCTGTGCTGCGGGACGGGGACGCTCAGGATGTTCTCCAGCCTATCATGTCACGAGGCTCAGGTGTGCTAATGCCTGTCTCACCGGCGACGCAGGAGGCTGGAACGCTGGCAGAGCCCACGCTCGCTCCTGCCTCCCCGCAACCGGCACAGCGGGTGGAGCCGTCAGCGCTCATGCCGGAGCTCGAGTGCGCTGTACCAGCGCCCAGGGCCTGCTTTGCGCCGGCAGCACATCCGACGGTAAAGGCAGAAGCCCGGCGCGTGCCAACTGGTTTTGGGGCCTGCACTGCCGGCTGGGAGCCCGAGGCAGCCTGCGCAGACGTGCCCGAGCCGGAGACGCCGCCGTCTGCGCTGGAGGCCGTGCCGAGCGCACGGGCTGCCGCCTTGCAGCCGCAGCCAGCGGACGGCCACGCCGGCCGGCGCCAGCTCTTGGGGCCCAAACGGCGCTCGCTGCCGCGACTGCCAGTCGTGCTGGAGGAGGAGCTCGCCGAGCTGCCGCGGCGGCGCTCGACGCTCGCCGGCACGCCGGCGGAGATAGCGGCCTTGCAGGCAGTGCCCGCCATGCACCGCCGCTACACAGACGTCAGCATCGCAGCCGCGCTCCAGGACACGGCACTTGTGCGCTGCGTGCCATGCCCGCCCTTCTTCAGCGGCTCAAAGTCGGTCGACGGCGCGGCCGCGGAGCCTGCCGCCGACCCCAAGGGCGGACAGCCGGCTGGCAGCAGCGGCCGCGAGGCAGCCGGCAGGCTGCGCCTGAAGCGGCCGGCGGCCAGCGCGCCGCTGCCGCCAGGCCCGAGCGGCGGCGCGGACGGTGCAAGCAAAGGCGCCGGCAGGAGCGTGGGCAGGGTGTGCCTGCCGCCTGAGGCGCGGCTGCGTGGCGCGTTTGAGCGCGCGCTGCTGGGGTCGACGGACGTGACGGGCCTGCTGGCGCGCGGCGATGACAACCTGGATCGCGCCATCATGAGCGCACACGGTGCGCCTTGCTTGGCCGTGTGGTACCTTGCCCAGCAGCACAAGCAAGGACAGGGCTTGCTGCCATGTTGCACCAGGTGCTCGAGCGATGCAAACCAGAAGCATAGTCATGGGATGCGGGCGCCTGACATGCACGTCTAACCGCTGCTCCGCACAGGATGCAACATTCGTGTCGCTTGTAATGTTTGTGCAAAGATTGAGATATGGTGTGCATGAGTCGTGCTTGCTGTAGCACATGTGTCCAGTTCTGTATAGTTAGTCGTAATAGTCCATGTGATCAAGTGCATCCAGTTGCAGGTTATATTGGGGAATGTGGGGCTGGCGTGGGCCGGCTGAATGGCAAGGAGCAGCTCTCATGTTGTGCATCATGCTGTGGCAGACGCCCCTCTGCAGCTGTGGGCGCAGGGGCTGAGTTGGCATGTGCGCAGGTGCGCTGACGGTCAAGAAGCAGCGGTCGCTGCCGCAGCCGCCCTTCGCGGGCCTGCAGATGGGCCGGGCGGTGTCGCAGTGCTCCAGCGTCACCGTCAGCCAGGGCTTCTACTGCGGCAGCGCCGTCGTCGTGCGGGTGCGACCCTGACAGCCAAGCGCCAGCGTTCCGCTCTGGGGAAGGCTGCAGTGCCAAGCAAGAGCTGCGCTTCACAGAATGGAGCCTGCACCCTGTCGGTCCGCCAACAGCGCAGCAGAGCCCGTCGCAGCCAGCAGCGGGCTGAGCCCCAGGAGCACGGGGTCTGAATCCCTGTCACGCTGGCCGCGCAGCTGTACGAGGACGCCGAGTGGCTGCGCAGCCGCGACGGCCTGCCCCTGGAGGCCGCCATCAGCGCACGGCACCCGCACCGCAACCTGGCGCGCTGCAGCGCCGCGCGGCGTCGGTGCGACGCTGACAGCGGCGGCGTGTGGACGGTCACCGAGACGTTCGGCTGCTGCCTGCAGGCGCGTGACGGCCTGCGCTCGTGCACTCGCGTGTGCGCAGCCCGCGGCGCTGTGCCTGGGAGCAGGCCTGCCGCTGTCACAAAGCGTGCCAAAAGATTTGCGCGCGCCGTGCGACCTCTCCATGCACGACAGCTGCCTGCGCACCAGGCTACATGCAAGCGCGCTCTACCGGTGCAGCCCTGTTATGATGTTGTTGTATTTCTCTTGCTTCAGCCCAACGCCGTCTCTGACGTCTGGGATGTGTGCGCGGGCGCGCAGGATGCCATCGAGGCGCAGCGCTTCCTGCAGGCGCCAGGCGGCGAGGCGCGGCAGCGCAGGCTGTGCGACGCGCTGCACGTCGCCGCGGACGTCGCGGAGGCGCTGCGCTTCCTGCACAGCCTGGACGTCGTGCACGGCCGCCTCACGCCCAGTGCGCGCCGCGCCTGGAGCCAGCCACCCCTGGATGCTGCTGCTGTCTTTGGACGGCGGCATGGCTGGAGCACATGCGCACGCTCGGCGCGCCTCAGAGCAGCCGCCTGGCGTTGCCTGCTCCTGCCAGTGCATGGCCGCATCGCACCAGTACTCACCATTTCGTCTTGCAGGGAAGGGCTGCGCGCCAGCTACTCTGCCCCTGCAGAGCGTGTGCGCAGGCTGGGTTGCTGCCAGCTTGTCAGTGCGGTGCTGGCAGAGGAGGACCAGGCGCCTGCGGCCGATGCATGATGCCAGCCAGCGCTGGGCGTGGAGGCTGATGCCCTGCCGCGCGCGGCGCGCAGACAATGTGCTGCTGGCGGAGGACGCCGAGGCGGCCTGCGGCTGCCGCGCCAAGCTGACCGGCTACGGCCTGGCGCACGCCAAGCCGCTGGACGTGTCGGAGTCGCCGAACGCCGCGCGCGGCGCCGACATCGCTCACTGGAGCCCCGAGCGTCTGATCGACGCCGCCAACACTAAGGTGCAGGGTTAGGGTAGGGTAGCCGTGCTCCTATGCAGCTCTACACAGAGTTGCGCCTGTGCAGGTACCTGGCGGCGGCCTGACCCCGCGCGCTCGGCGGCCGGGGCGGTCGGCGAAACGCAGGCGCCTGACCTGCGCCCCGCGCCTGCGCGCGCAGGCGAGTGACGTGTTCGCGTTTGGCGTGCTGCTGGTGAGCATGCTGACCGGGGAGGCGCCCTGGGCCGGCCGGAGCGGCCCCCAGATCGTGCTCGCCGCCGGGATCATGCGCCTGCGCCCGCTGCCGCCGCCGCATGCGCCGCCGCACCTGGCGGCGCTCATCGACCGCTGCCTCAAGCCGGAGCCCGCTGAGCGGCCCACCATTGAGAGCGCTGCCGCAGTCATCCGCAAGCTCTTGGCGGGGACCAGGCGGACGGGCTAGTATGGCCTGCCCGCTGGCTCTCACAGCACGATGCGCAGCATGGCAGCACAGCATAAACAACCATAACGGTATCCTGGCACAGCTGCACAGCTGTTTAGAGATGTTGTCGCACGAGAGCTTACTGCTGCTGCTCATGGATGCGGGGCGCAGCTGGTAGCGCTGCTGATTTTGACACGGAGCGATCCGGTTGCTGGGCAAAGTGCAGAACACACAGGGAACTGACATTTCGTTCGTATTAAGTGGGATATTGTTCACATAAACTGGGCTTTGCAAGTCATGGATTCTGATGTGTCCTTGCCGGCTCTGTGCCTAGTGCTGGGTTTGAACTCAACGGTGACAACTTCATAACTGGCCTGTGGCCTGGGAGCACGCAATTGCAGCACCGCCGAGCCCTGGCGCATGTCATGTGTGCCTGCTCTGGCGCTTGGCAGGGCCATGCCCCTGCCTCTATGACTGATGCCCCCAGGAGTATTTTGTCACATATTTTGTTGGCTGCATACGCACGCGGATGGCTTCTCAAACCCGGCGTTACCCAGTCATCTGTGCCAGGAGCCACATGGAGGATGATGAGCCGCATGTAGGATGATAGGCTGCCCAGTGTCAGCAAATTAATGTGCTTAACTGCCTATCTTGACCTGGGACACGCGTTTTGTGACTGTTTTTGCACAGCCGGGCGGTCCTTGGCGAGGCCCCTTGCCGGGAGTCTGTTTGATGGTATGTAGAGCCGTATATTCTGCCGGCCACATGCTGCGGGCTCCTTTCAGGAGCTTGTGGGCAATGGTGGTTGCTACTGCACAGCACACAGCACGCTTTGCGCATGGGGGTGCCGGAGGGTCCCTGCACGTGTGACAGTTTGCCACATGTGCCATTGCGGGAGTACGCTCCTTATGCATCCTGAGCGCGGCACGCAAGCAGCGCCGTTGCACAGCGCCATGGTGATGCCTGTGTATGCGTGTCTTTGACATGTGCTCTGTGCCCCGGGTGTCCGTTTGGCATGCTCATAGGCGTTTCGAGTATCCGGGTCAAATTCATGTATTTACTTACTATTTTCATGCTGCTCAGGTTTCTGTGAGTGCACCGCCATGCTTGCTGACTGTTTGTGTGTGCTTGATCGGACATGCTGCGGGAGGTTTCAAGTGTTGCGCGCCTGCCCTTCTTCGCTTTAGGCAAAGAAGGGTGGCTGCTCGCCTCAAGGACGGGTTTCTGATTTGGGTGTCCTCTTGCACAGGCGCGTGGAAGAGGATGCTATGCACATGATATGCCTTATCGATGTAATACTGCCTCAAGTTGGTGTTGAAATTTCGCTGCACCTCACAGCCAGGAGAGTATTTTGCATGGCACAGCATTTAAGTGTACGTAGTAGCCCGTCATGCTGGCGCTGCAAACACATTGCAAGTCTGATGCACAATCCCACATTTGTGTTTGAGGCAGGATCACGTGCAGAGCGGCGTGCCATGGTCTGCAGGCATGAGTGTTGCAGCGGCATGGTGAGCGTGCCAGCCAGGGAGAACCTACATGTAACACCCGCAAAGCTCTGAAGGCTTCAGACTGAAGCACGCGTGCTCAGCCGTCTGTCCAGCCATATCAGCCCCTTTCTAGACAGAATGCCGAGTTATGCGATGCTGCGGGCGGCCAGCGCCCGCTGTACCTGCCACTGCTCGAACCAGAGGGAGGGCGCACCGCAGCGCGTGACGCAGCACGAAAACTGGACGTCGCGCCTCGAGGGCCGGTACAGCGAGCGGTGAGCAGGCTTCAGGCTTGACACAGGCGCTGATTACCGCCACCCACGGCGCTGATGCTCATGCTGTCTGCGAAGGTGGCGAGCATACGCCGGGACCTGGCACCGCATGGACGGCAGCGACCCCGGCGCGGCCGTGACGTCCCAGATTGGCGCCGTGCGGCTGTTCAGATTAACAGGCGTGGTTCTGAGCCCGTGCCGAGCCACGCCCGGTCCTTTCCTATGAGCACGCCACACGGGTGGCTACGGCAGGCTCACCTCAGTTGGTTGCAGACGGCGGCGGCCGCCTGGAGCACAAGAACCTGTACACCGAGCGCTTCCCGTTTGGCAACCCGCAGCTGCGGCCCGACGACCTTTGGGAGGACGACTTCAGCTATGGCGAGCACGACGACCGCTTTCAGGCAGGGCAGCTGCTGCAAGCAGCGTGAAGACGGCACTTCAGGGCTGGGAGCGGGAAAGCTTAATACCGAGGCTCAAGTTGTCCCTTGAGCGCTAAGCTATAGCAGAGGGGAGGTATTGGGGCGATGCTTGGCTGCCCGCCGCAAGAGGTGACTGTAGGCAGTGCGCATGGAGGCACTCCTGCTCAGCAGGCGTCCCTGCTCAGCAGGGACGTGGCATGCATCAGGCTGCAGGCGCTGCTGTTGAGCACCACAGCAGTCTTTCACCACCGTTGTGTGTCACGACTCTGCCATACCCAGTGCGCGGCGGGCGCGGCGCAGCCCACGCGCGTGCCTGGAGCGGCGGAGGCCGGGCAGGGCGTGCGCGCGCACCAGGCCCGCAGGCTCCTCACCATCCAGCCAGACGTGCGCGCTGACGCCTGCCTGCTCGCGCATGTAGGGAATGTGCCGAAGCTGCTGCGGCCCGCCTTACACCAGCCCAGAGTGCCTGCGGCTGTCCACCTGTGCATGTGCCTGACACGACCATGCGTACGAAGAGTGAGGAGCGTAGGCAGCGTCTGCGGAGCCGCCCTGTCGTTCCGATGCAGCCCGATTCGCTGCATGCTGGCCGCTCGCTGACCCCGCCGCGCCAGGCGTATGTGAGCTGCGCCGCAGCGCTGCCCAGGCGCGCCGATGCGGCCGCCGTCGCCGGCGCCGCGCCCGGCCAGGGCGGAGGCGCATGGGGCTTTGAGGCCTTCCTCCTGGTGCGCCCGCGCCTCACCACGACGGCCGACAGCAGCGGCCGCCGCCGTCAGGAGCATGCTTTATGGGTCACACCTCTCCTGGCCCGCGTGCGTAGCATGCTCTGAGGTCGCCGCTGGTGCTGCCGCCCGCCAAGGGCCCCGGATGCAACAGCAGGGTGCCAGGAATCCTGGGAAGCATGCTGCTGGAACAGGCACTGCACCAGAACCGCGGTCGCGCGCACCAATGGCGTTGACGCAGCGCGAAGGACGAGCCTTTCCGGTGGTCGCTCGCGAAGATCTGGGGCCTGGCGAATGGCGCGCCGCTGCGGTACACGCTCATCACCGAGCGCGTCGCGCCGGTCGACCCCGCGCAGCGCGTCGACCTGGGCCGGCACGCCATGCCGCCGCTGCGCGAGCGGTGCGGCGCGCCCGGAGCACCGCCCCCGTCTCGGCCGGCGCGGCGTGCATGCCGGGCGGCGCGCAGGGCCGCCTGGCCCCCCCGGCAGCGCGGGCAAGCGGCGCGGCGGGGTGGGTGACGCGGCGCCGCATGCGACCGCCTGGTATGATCGGGGCCAGTGCATTCAAGCGAAGAGGCATGCAGCTGCGGGCTGCAGGCACAGCATATTGCCCTTGCGCTGTGCTTTTACGTTCGGCGCGGCGATCAGGCTGGACGCAGACTCGGCCGCCTGGCTGCCCGGCCCCGCGCGGGACTGGACCGGGACCGCGCACGCGCTCGCCTTTGACGAGCAGGGGCACGCCGTGCGCGTGGCGCCCGCTGCTGTGCCGTGGGCCGCGCCTGAGCCCGCGGTAGCATACAGGTGACCGGCCATCCGTGCGCCCGGTGCCGCATGCGCCTCATGCAGCCCAGGCCAGGCTCAAACTGCCCAAAGTGCCCATAAGCCAGCGATCGCCGCAGCCGGCAGGGCACAGCTTTCCTTATGTATGCCGTGCAGACAAGAGCTTTGAGATCGCACGCCTAGGCGCACGATCCGCTGTGCCATGCATGTCCTGCCAGTGCAGTGGTGGCGGACACGCGATTTGAGGCTGGAGCACCAAGTGGAGAGAAGCTTTAAAGTGTAGGGTAGCGTAGGGTAGGGCTCCGCATTGACATGGTGTGCGCTGGCGACCAGCGGACCTGCAGGAAGCGGGCTGCAAGGAAGGTCTCAGAGCCTGAGGCTATTGATATCTGAGGTGGTCTGCTGGCCAGGCTGGCGCGTCTGCCGGACGCGTTCTGGGTGCGCGCGCCGGAGGCGCTGCCCTACGCGGACGAGCTGACGGGGACGCCGCTCCAGGACGGCGTCGCGCTCGAGTTCGGCGGCCGCCTGCGGTGCGGCGCATGCGCGCGCGGCCTGAGGCTACTGCTGGCATGCATGCGCATTGCTGCTGCAGGCGTCTCACGCTGTATGCTGACCTGCTCCATGCCGAACCCTGCATGTACAGCGGCCAGGTCTCAAGGGATGGCCTGGTCGCTAAGCAGAGGGTGACGCGGGCAGGTCTGCGGAGGGCGTGCAGCGTGTCATCATGAAGTACGCAGGCGACGGGCGGCTAGAGCGGCTTACATGGGAGCGCTTCAGCAGGACTGCTCAGTAATGCGTTTTGGAACCAAATTCATAGATTACCAATTAAAAAAAGAACCACTCTGACGAGGAACAAGAAGAACGAGGGAAGGTGCTGAGTCGTACAGGCCGGAGTGAAAAAATGGGCACATATCACAAGCTTGCCTAAGAGACACAATGGGCGCAGAGAACAACACAGTGCTATGCAATCCGGCTATTGGTAAAAGCTTTTACTGAAGCATCCTAGGATTGCTAGACTGCCTCACGCCATGGCCTTCTCAGGCGTGTGGCGCAGCGCCCTGCAGCACTGGCGGCAGCGCTGCACGTGTCCTGCGCCACAGAGCAGGCTCCTGCACGCCAGTGCAGCTGCCTCGCGAGCAGCTGTGCCGGCTGGTGCCCTGGAGCCACGTGAAGCGATGGAGTACGATGTGTGCATCGTGGGCGCCGGTCCGGCAGGGCTGTCTGCAGCGATACGCCTGAAGCAGGTGCGTGTGCAGCTGTCTGCAACTTGAGACGGCGTACTGTGTTTGAGGAGCTCTGCGGGTTGCGCGGGTGGGCTGGCTGCGTAGCGCCGTGTGTCAATAGGACGCAGTTGTATCACGGCTGGCCTGAGGACAAGCAGGCGGCACTGCGCTGTTGTTTGTGCCCGAGCTTGCGAGCCACAAGAGCGTGACTCCTCAAGTGTTTTAAGTCGTGCTCGCCTACCTTGCGGTACGCTCACGCCGCTGTAGGGCAGACAGCGTGGCTTCTGCCTGCGGCTGCCCACCAGGCGGCTCACCGCCCTGTGCACCGCAGCGCTGTGCCAAGGAGGGCAAGGACCTGAGCGTGTGCGTCGTGGAGAAGGGCGCCGAAGTGGGTGCGCCGGCTCTTCAGCTTCCTGCTCTTATGCAGCTTTGGGTCGCTCTCTTGAGCGAGCATGGTATGGGCTGGCCATTCGCCTGCACGGATTGCCGAAGGAAGGCGCAGAGGCAGTTTGTGGCGAGCAGAAGGAGCGCCAAGCGCACGCTCTGCCACGCCATGTGCCAGAGAGCTGAAGGCATCATGTGCAGGCCCGGCTGCGTGCACCGCAAGCAGCGCTTCAGTGCGCAGCGGTGTGAGCAGCATGCGTACCAGGAGCGTGAGCTTGCTACAAGACATGTAGCTCATCACTGGGATAGACATGTGTGAGACTGTAGTTTGTCTGGCTATTTTTTATTACAGGCGCGCACATCCTGTCGGGCAACGTGCTGGAGCCGCGCGCGCTGGACGAGCTGCTGCCGGACTGGCGCGAGCAGGGCGCGCCCGTGACGACGCCTGTTACTTCCGACCGGTGCGGCGACTCGAGTCGCGCGTATTGGTGATAGGCTCATGGGCCCCACCCGGTCTGCTTATGTCATATCAGCCTGGGGTACTGCTGCATGGGAAAGTGTCTGCATGCATTGCGGCCTTGCCTGGCACAAAGCCGTGCATGCGAGTGGCACTGCTGCAAGCATGCAGGCGGGCACCAGGTGCGAATGGCCGCCCATGCAGGAACTATGGCATGAGGGCCTGTACCAGCCTCGATGTTGGTTTTCTGGCATGCCTGCTGGAGGGCCTTCAGTCCGCATCAGCATGCTAGTCGTGCTGTTGTGCCGCGTGACCGGCACAGCATGCCTAATACATGCAAAGCTGTCGCTGCGCGCGCAGATTCTACCTGCTGACGGAGCGGCGCGCGCTGCGGTTGCCCACGCCGCCGCCGATGCGCAACAAGGGCAATTTCGTCATCAGCCTCAGGTGCGCCCATGGCCGCAAGGGCTGCCCGTCTGCGCCGGCAGTGTGTCACACACACGGGCCCGTCACGCAGGGTCTGGTCCTTTTCAGCTTGAAAAAGGGCATCGAGGTAGTGTGTCGTCCACCTGGTCTGCTTGCTAGTGCAACTTGATTGGTACACTATGCATGATCATTGCCGCACTCAGGACAGAGGGGATTGAGAGCTGCTAAACAAAGCGGGCTGCTGCGGGCGTGACGTCAGCGGCAGCCGCCCGTGCCTCACTGCGCGGCCCTGGTGCGGACGTCGACCGGACTGAGGAGGAGGCGCGTGCGAGGGGTGCCACGCTGAAGTGGCGCGTGCCGAAGTGCAGAAAGCTTGTGCACTGCCTGGGCGTCGCGCTGATGTGGCGCGTGCCGTAGTGCAGCGAGCTGGTGCGCTGGCTGGGCGCCAAGGCCGAGGAGGCGGGCGTGGAGGTGTTCCCGGGCTTTGCGGCCTATGTACTGCTGCTGGATGGCCGCGGCGGCATCGCCGGCGTGGCCACCGGCGACCTGGGCCTGGCGCGCGACGGGTCGCGCAAGGACACGTTCGCGCGCGGCGTGGAGCTGCGCGCGCGCGCCACGCTGCTCGCCGAGGGCTGCCGCGGCTCGCTGTCTGAGGCGCGCTGCCTAGGGGTGCACCATGGTGCCGCCGGCACGGGCGGCAGCGTGTCGCGAGGCCGGCGCGCGGAAGGCCCGCGTCGAGCGCGTGCGGGGGCTCGCCTGGGAGCTGCGTCATGGTCAGCCGCAGATGGGCGACTGTGTCGCGTACATCATGCTATGACAGTAAACGGCGAGAGGAGGAGGCTCAGCTGCACGCACATGCAGGGGGACTGCCGTGGAGGAGCGCTGCCGTCGGTAAACACCATCGTGAACACTGCCGGTGAGACCAAGGGCCCCGGCGCGCGTGGCAGGAGGCGATGCGGCGCTTTGGGCTGCGCGCGGACGCGGACCCGCAGACGTACGCGCTCGGCCTGAAGGAGGTCTGGGAGGTGCGCTGCCGCGCGGGCACTTGCGCGCTACACTGTATGGGTCTGCTGGAAGAGAGAGCAGCCTGCGTGTGTGGCAGAAGGCCAGGCCTGCTGACGGCGACGGTGTCCTGGCCCCATCGGAGGGAAGCAGCGCAGGCAGGGCCTTTATCAGTGCAGCGCCGCACCGACAGTCGCCGCGCGCCGGAGCATGAGACGCCGCTTGTCTCCTCCTTCCGCGCAGCACCCTGTCGGGGCGCAGCAGGGCCGCCTGGTGTCGCATGAAGCACGTGCGTCAGCGGTCGCGCCCTCAGCGGGCCCGCCAGACGCGCTCGCTCTGACGCGCGCGCCCGGCGGCAGGTCCGCCCGGAGGCGCACGCGGCTGGCCACGTGTGGCACACGGTCGGGTACCCGCTCGACGCGGCCGTGTACGGCGGCTCCTTCCTGTACCACATGTCCGAGAACCGCGTCGCGCTCGGGTGCGCGCCCGCGCTGCGCGCGCCGTGTCCGGCCCGGCCCCTCTATCCCTGTCAGCGCTGACGCCGGCAGCGACTCGCCAGGCATCAAGGCCGCGGCCAGCGCTGCACCGGTTTGCGTTGGGCGAGGAGGGGACCCTGTGGAGCAGGTGCACCGCATCGCCTCTGACGCTCTCCCCAACGGCGAGCAGCAGAGGGACAGCGCTCGCCCGGCATGACAACGCGCGCGTTCCTGCTGGCACTGCTGGCTTGGGCGCGGGGGTGAGCGCCTGCCATGCACGGCGCTGTGCGACGCCCGCGCACGGCCGCGCCGCTCCGACAGGCTATACCCCTGACCGGCGCGCCAGGCTGGTCGTGGCGCTGGACTACCGGGATCCCTACCTCAACCCCTACCAGGAGTTCCAGCGCTGGAAGGCGCACCCGCGCATCCGCGCGCTGCTGCGCGGCGGCACGTGCCTGGCGTACGGCGCGCGCGCGCTCAACGAGGGCGGCCTGCAGTCGGTGCCGCGGCTCGCGTTCCCCGGCGGCGCGCTGGTCGGCTGCGCCGCCGGCTTCCTGAACGTGCCCAAGATCAAGGCGCGGCGCTGCTCGGCGGGCCCGCCTGGCCGGCCCTGGCGATCGGCTCTTGGGTGGCGCGGGCGCGGGTCGCACAGCGCGTGCTGCGCCCGCAATGCGTGCCGCTGCAGGGAACACGCTCGCAGCGTGCCAAGCGTCCCTGGGGCATGCACGCAGGCTGCTAACTCGGAGCGGGGGCCGGCTGTGTCTGCTCAAATGCGGGAGGTCCGGGGTTGCGGCAGACGGCTGGGCTCCGCGGCCGCGCGCAGGGCACCCACACCGCAATGAAGTCGGGCATGCTGGCGGCGGAGGCCGCGTTCGACGCGCTGACGAGCGGCGCAGCCGCGGGCGCGCCAGCGGACCTGTCCGCATACGAGCCCGCGCTGCGCGAGAGCTGGATATGCGACGAGCTGTCCCGGGTCCGCAACATACGCCCAGGGTATGCCGCGCTGCTGGTGCTGGCTTCGCATGTGGGGATGTGGGCCCGACCACTGGGTTGGGGTGCATCCCGCCCGCCCTGGGGCGCACTTTCCGCAATTCTGCCGCCGAGCCCTGGGCTTGACAGGTAACAGACCAGCTGACCAGAGCCTTCCTGCATTGCCAGCATGGAACGCATGTGAGAAACCAAAGTATCTACTGTAAGAAAGCTGGGACTGTCCGTGTTACACACGTGGCTTGCTTGCTGCTTCACAGCGCCCATGGCACTGCGCTGCTCGTGACGCGCCTGCCCGCCGCGAAGGTTCCAGTACGGGCTGTACCCAGGCATCGCGCACGCCGCCGTGGACACCTACCTGCTGCGCGGCAACGCGCCCTGGACGCTGCGGACCAGGCGCGGCAGGCTCGGCCTTGCATGATGCCTTGCATGAGTTGGGGTGACTGATTGCATGCCGGGCTGTCGGGCTTGCGCGCATGCTACATTGCGCGCTTGGCTGCAGTGCGGCGCGGCCGCCTGCCCGCCGTGGGCGAGGCGGGCAGACGCGGTGCGGAACCCTGCTGCTGCACCTCTTCGGGCACCTGCTTGCTGCCCGCCATGTGGGCGCCGGCACCAGCACCCCGGCGCCGCACCAGGCAGTGCAGCGGGGAGTGCACGACGTGGTCATGCGATGCCTGCAGGCATGCGGATCACGAGGCCCTGCGGCCAGCGGCCGAATTCACGCCGCGAACGTACCCGCCCCCGGACAATGAGGCGCGCCCCTAGGCCAGGTTTGGCTTTCACGTTTGCATGGCCTGGTCACTGAGGCCTGCCCGGACCTTACACTTTATTGCCAGACCTTTGGCGAGGCCGGAGGGCTCCTCCGCATGTGAGCCTGCGGCGGCGGGGTTGCCAACATATAAAACTCAGAGCCGCATAAGGAATCAGGCGGTGCGGGGCAAGAGCACCACACACCTGACGTGGTGCATAAAGACGTCAAGGCTGTGCTGTGGCCGCCTGCCCAGCCCCAAGTCTCTAGCATCGAATCCGCTGTTGCGAATGCGATCTTGTTTGACCTTGCGTGGCCAGGAGAGCGGGGCTGCCAGCGTGCGCGCGGCCGACCTATCGCGCCTGCGCAGGTGACGTTCAGCATGGCGGAGTCGCTGTTCCGCAGCGGCACAAACCACGGCCATGATGAGCCGCCCCACCTGACCCTGCGCAACGCGGGCCTGCCGAGCGTGGTCAATCGGCCGGTGTACGCCGGCCCGGAAAGCCGCTACTGCCCCGCGGGCGCGCCAGACGCCGCCCTTACGCGCGGCGAGACGCTTGTTCAGAAGCAGTGGCCAACAGGAGAATCCACATGCTTATACGGTGCACTGACAGCGCTTCAAGCAATATAGTACATGAATGTCACTTTGAGGCTGTTGTACAAATGCCGCGCTGCAACTATTAGGCTAGCTCAGTGCACTGCATGTTCGTGGCAACATGGACACAATAGCCCATGTTTATGGAGGCCATATTCATGGAGGCAATTGAGGCTCGGCTGCAAGCAGCGCCAGCGCATGTAGTGCTTGCTGCTTTGTGAGCGCGGCGGCCAGCAGTCGCAGCTTGACCTGTAGTGCCTCTGGGAAAACGCTGTGCAGCTCACGAGGTGTACTGCCCCTGACGCTCAGCTTGGCCGCGCGCCGCGCCAGGCGTGTACGAGTACGTGCCGGACGAGCACGGCGGCGAGCGGCTGCAGATCAACGCACAGAACTGCCTGCACTGCAAGGCCTGCGACATCAAGGACCCGCTGCAGAATATCCGGTGGACCGTGCCGGAGGGCGGTGGGGGGCCCGCGTACACTGTCATGTGAGCCGCTCTGTCGTTGTTGCGGCTGCACCGCTTGAGTGCGTAGCCGCGTACAGCGCTCCGTGTCTTGCAAAGAAACGCATGTGCTTTGTGCTTTGAACCTGGATGCAACCTGCTCTTGCTGGAACGCACTGTGTCCATAGTAGACAGGGCCGTTTGCAGTCTTGGCATAGCATAGTTCAGTGTGATGACGCGCCGTCACCACGACCTTGCTGACAGCGCAGCCTCTTTGCCACTCTCAGGGCAGGGTAGGGCATGGTAGGGTAGGTAGGACAAGGAAGCGTGCATAACAGCGATGCTTCCTCACTCACAGGCCGCCACGGCTTAAACTGCACACGGCTTGGCCAGGTGCGTCACCGCATGCAACCCCGCTCTTGACACAAGCCCAGCTCCGTTACCAGCGCACACAACCGCGTGCAGCAGGGATGGTGGTCAGATCCACACAAACAGTGCCCCAAACTTCTCTGCTTCAAATTAATTCCAAGCAAAATGATCAGACAGTCAGGCCCGATGAGGGTTTGCTGATTTGGCTGATTTGTGGCCTCGCTGCGGGCCTGCGGCCGTGATATGCTTCCTCCCTCCTCGACTGTGTGAGCCTGCCGCCGCACCAGCCATGACGCGCGTGGGTACAGGCGGTCCGTGCGCGCACTGCGGGCGCGTGTCGTCGCCGTGCTGGCGCAAGGGCCCGCCAGAGAAGCCGCTGCTGTGCAACGCGTGCGGCGCGCGCTTCCTGGTCAAGCACAGCCTGGAGGGCTACGTGCCCAACGCCAAGCCCGCGGCCAGCAAGCGCGAGGGCGCGCCGGCCAAGCCCAAGAAGGAGGCCGGTTTGCGCGCGCTCGGCCTGGCCGGGCGGCCGGGCGGCGAGAAGCGCAAGCGCACGCTGTCCAAGCGGTGCGGCGCCCGGCCTGCCGCGTGTATGTGTGAGGTCAGCGCAGGTGTGTTGGTTGGGGATGCAGATTGTGGAGATCCCCGGTGCTGCTCCTGATGCCGGCCCGCCCGCCCGCCCCAGCGCCCGGCCGGGCCGGCTGGTGCCCGATTGCGGCCGGGCCGTGCTCGATTGGCGGGCGTGCTGACGGATTGGGCCCCGGCCAGGTTTGCCGACGACCAGGACGGCAGCCTGCCCTTCCACGGCTCCTTCGTGGCTGAGTCCGACTTCCGGCGCACTGTGTTCGTGCGGCACCACCGGGACGGCCGCTGCACGGTGGACCGCGGCACGCAGACGTACGGCGGCCTGACGGCCGAGGCCAAGGTCTTCGCCGCCGGGCAGGCGCTGCAGGCGCGCTTGGGGCCCCTTGCACGTCGGCGTCGGCGTGTCCTACCTGCTAGTATGCTGGCAGCGCGGTCCTGGTCAAGCACATCGGCCCTCGCGCCCACATCCATCTAGTCACCCGCGTATGTGTAAGCGATATGCCTGCGCGGCCCGCGCAGGAGGAGGACTTCAACGGCCTGGCCGCCACGCTGGCGCTGCTGCGGCAGAGCCCGGGCGAGTCCTCGGAGGAGGCGACCAGCGGCACGGCGTCGCCGATGCCGCCGCGCCGCCGCCGCAAGCCGCCGCGCCCGACCGCACGCACGCTGTTCTGATGCGCGCCGGGCCACGCGCGCAGTGTAGCCAGCATGCGAGCCCGGGGCCGGCCGCCTCGTCAGACGGGGCTGCGGTGGCGCGCCGCTGACGCGCACCTAAAACCCTCCAAGCAGAAGCGCGCCTCATTATTGGGCCAGCACCGAGTCTGATGCGCGCATGCCCGCCTAGCCGCCAAGTGTACACCAGCCAGCCCGCCACCGCATGCCAGACGTATTGTTGTCAGCCGCAACCCGCCGTGCCGGCGCTTCACCGCCGCTGCACCGCCGGTTTTGCCCGCCAGCGCACGCTGCCTCGCACTTACACCTGCAGGCTCCCCCCCCTCCCCCGCCGCTCTCCTCTGGGAGCGCTGCGGCCAGCCGGCAGCGCTGGTCGCAGCCTGTGGCCTCACCCGCCCGGTCAGCCATACGCACATATCTGCGCCTGTGTGCTCCTGCTGCGGGTGCCGCAAGGTTCAACCAGCGCCCCCCGTCGCTGTCGTCCGTATGGGCGCTGGCTGGCCGGGGCCGCGCGCGCGTCTTGCTTTCCCAATGCCGAGCTGTGTACATAGGCAACCCCCCCCCCCCTCGGAAATACACTGCGCCTTGCTTGGCTGAGCCGCCTGTCTTACAACCCCGGCGGCGTGGCCGCCCAACCGGGGCGGGACGGTGCGTTGCAGCTGCTCCTGCCTGACGCTGACTGTGGGACTGCTCGCGGGAGTGGGAGCGCCCAAAGGGGGCTGCTCTGCATAGGGTGCTGCAGGAGCGGAGGCTGCGAAATGCTGCTGCACAATGCTTATGTAGGGTGGGTGATTATTTTGGCGCCGCACCAGGGCAGGGCTGCGGGCGGGGCAGGCTGGCGATGAGTGCGTGCCGCAGCGTCGCCAGGGTGAGCGCTGCAGAATTTTGGTCCTACCGGCGCGCCGCGCGCGCAGACGCGGGATTTGATGTTTGGGGTGCACGCAGCTCCCTGCGCCGCACCGGCCGCCTGCATGGTCGGTCCGTGTGCGGCGGCAGCGGCTGCGCCTGTTGGAAGTCTGTTGGAAGTCTGCATTTGGCTTTGCAGTTGTAGAGTATATGCAGGACGGGCCTGCGCGGGTGACGTTTTCACACTGCTGTTCTTTTGCCTCTGCTGTCTGCCATCCCGCGGGCGCCTCATCCTGCCCCGCGGGATACCGTGTTGCTTTCCTTGCACATGACGCGGGGCCCCGTTGACGGGTGACGGCCCTGCCGCGGCACCGGCGGCGCGCGCCGCGACGCGGCAGGTGTCCTGCTCTCCCCAACCTTGGCGCGGGCAGTCGCACCCTGTTTGACGGCAAGCTTAATTGGACGCTCACTGGTTGCTCGTTTTGGCCGCTCGGGGCGCATTTTGGCCAGTAGCGCATTTGCTAGCGGGGCTGTGGTGAAACAGAAGCTTGCGCGCTGTGGCGGCTGGAGTTTGTCCGTGAAACTGCGGCGGGCCCGCGCGACACTTGGCGCTGAAGCTCAGGCGGGAACATAGCGTGATATAGCTCTTCAAGCTTCTGTGACCAAATAGCCTGATTCGCAAGCCAATGCAGCGGCGCGTAACCTCTGCTTGGCTGTCGAACCGCCGTGTTTATGTAATATAGCACGTATTACACCTGCTCGCACCAGCAAGTGTGCCAATAAGCGTGCCAACTGCCCTCATGCATTGTTTAAGCTGTGAAGATGGTCAAAGCGCAGAACAAGACTTCACTCAATCTTCCATTAATGACGGCAGATTGTGCCAGTCAGCCTTGCACCTGGACAATGTTGCGGCATGCTTTCTCATGAACGCCCTTTGACGGCGACGCACACATGCAGTACAGCTCAGTGCATGTCACCGCCCACCGCCTGCAGGGCTTGCACTTCCATGATGCCGCCGCCGCACGAGCGTGCTGAGTTATGCCGCCATAGACTCAGCAGCAAGCCGGCTCTGCCCTGCTTACGGCACAGGGGCGTGTTTTGACCCCCCAAAAAAGCTCAACACTTTCACAGACTGGCGCCGGTCACTGGTTCCTCCTGCACCTCAATAAGCAAGGACCCCGGTGCAATGCGTGCGCTCGCTCAGATGCGGGCGCCTGAACGCACTTAGCCAGCGCATCGGCGGCAACACGCGCGCGCCGCCCGGGCAGGCTCAGACGCCGACGCTCATGGTGATCCAGACGAGCAGTGCGTTAACGATGATGACAGCCGGCAGGCCGGGCGGGCGCGTGCGCTCGCGCGGCCGCCCAGGCCGCCAGGGCAGGTCGGTGCGGTACAGCGCGCCGCTCGCGTGCGCGGCCAGCATGCGCTGCTGGTGCATGCCCAGCATCACGCGCTCCGGGTGCGCGAGCGCCTCCCTGCCGGCGCGGCTTGTGTTTTGTGCGTTTGTTGCTATTGTTGTTGTTGTTGTTTTTCAAGGGTTGCGGAGGCCGGTTGCGCCACTCCTTGCAACGCAAGGGGTAACGCGAGCGTCTCCCTGCCAGCGCGGCTCGTTCCGCATCACCCCTGCCTTGCAAGGTGGCACGTCCGTTCGTGGCCCGCCCACGGTGGGCTGCGCCCACCAGCAGCCCCGCGGCTGACGCCCGGCTGCGAGCATCGCTGTCATGCGGTACGTCAGCGGCGCGCCCTTGCTCAGCCCGCATGCGCTGCCGGGCGCATGCCCGGCACCATGCATCCCGAGGCGCTCGCGCCCTGCCGATGCCCCGCAGCACTGAGCCGGTGCACTGTTTGCCGATGCTGCGCGTGGAGCGGCATTCGCCAGCGCCCCCTGCTGACGCCCTCGACACCCAGAACTGGGCGACCAAAGTCGGCGTCTTGTCCTTGCGCAGCAGCATGCGCGCCGGGAATACAGGGCCGTCAGTGCCACCAACTGGCACTGGCCAGACATAGAGGCCCACCTCCAGCTGGGGCTCCCGAGCCCTTCTGGTTTGTGCAATGTGCTTGTCGCTCTTGCGCGCGCCGCAGGTCGCGAGGGCGAGCTTGATGGCCGCGGCGATGTGGGTGACGAGGTGGTGTGCGGCCGCTACGTGGACGCTCTCGCCAGCGGTTGCGCGCGCCAGCGGTTGGGCGGGTTGCCACACGCCGTTCTACATGAACACCGGCAGCAGCCCCGGCGGGTCGGCGGGGCGGCCGCGGGGTCGCCGTTGGTGTTCAGGTAAAACAGCGTGTGGCAATACCGCCAACCTGCTGGCGCGCAATCGCTGGCGAGCGCGTCCACGTACCGACCGCGCACCATCTTGTCACCCACATCGCGGCTGCCATCAAGCTCACCACCGCGAACTGCGGCGCGCGCTAGAGCGACAGATACACTACACGAAAGAGAAGCAGCGGGAGCTACAGCTGCAAGTGAGTCGATAAAGTCCCCGTCAGTGCTGGCACTGGGTACCAGCGCCCATTCTCCTCCGCAACGCCATCCCTTTTCCTCTTCTCAGTATGCTCTGCAGACTGATGGTTACCAGCAGGTAGGGTGGAACACTGACCTGGCCGACGCGCCCGCCCCCACTTTGCACTATCACAGTCGTGATGCAGGTGAGCAGCCCCAGCGCGGTCAGTCAGGGCAGCGCGGTCCCGCGGCAGGTCAGGGGCCGGCGTGCGCTGTTGCCGCGTACAAGTCTGTGTACCACTTACTTTACCACTGCTACGTGGCAAGGCAGCCTAAGGTATCGGAACAGGCGCACAGGAAGCCAACTATGAGCGCAGCTGGAGCAGATTGGGCGGTGGCCAGTGGCGCACCGGCTGTAGGGCGCCTTTGTGAGGGCCAACGTGCGCGACAGGAAGCCAACTATGAGCGCAGCTGGAGCAGATTCGGGCGGTGGCCAGTGGCGCACCGGCTGTAGGGCGCCTTTGTGAGGGCCGACGTGCGCGGCAGGCCCAGGCGCCGGCAGATCTCCCACAGCTCCTGGCAGCTGTGCACCGTCGCCACCAGGAAGCGGCGCAGCGGCTCCGTGGCGGGGTCGCTGTTGAAGCGGACCAGAATGTTGCCGCGCTCGCGCCTGCCGCAGCGCGCACGCTGGCAGAGCGGTTCCCCGTTGCAGGCGCAGAGCGACCGCGACAGGCCACGGCATGCAGTGACGTATGGTGCAAAGCGTGAAGGCGAGCAGACGCGGAGGACGTGCGAGTCTATGATGAGGGGTGCAGAGCACAAGGCAGCGAGCGCACGTCGGGTCGGAGCGCCTGCGCTCACTCCAGTCCCTGTCCACCAGGCCGGGCAGCCGCTCCGGCTGCGACAAGGTCCCAGTCACGTGGGCAAACGGCGCGGCAGACCGCCCCGAGCTGGGCCGCTCACACGCACGGGGCATGGCTGGCAGGAGCAGCTGCACAGCGCGAGCCTGCTGCCCACGCTGCGCAGCCCTGCTGTCCACGCTACGCGGCCCTAAACAGTGGTAAGGCACTTGTGCTAGTGCGCCTGAACTTTGTTCCACGCAGCGGTTCGTCTATGGTCGCTTTCTTTCCCTTCCCTTGCACCTTGCCCCTGTGCTGCTGTACGCGCGGGGCGAGAGGCGATGAGGCGTAGCCTTGCTAGTGCTGCCCTGGACACTGGCTGGTGGACCCATCATATGGCCCATGCATGGAACTTTAGGTGGGAGACATTTGCAGCATGATCACACACAGCATTGTTCACATGGTGCCCAGCACGTAGGTATGCGCAGGTGTGAGCGCTCTGACCACAGCTGCAGAGCTGCAGGCCGGCAGGCCCAGCAGCCAGGCGTGCAGCAACGGCAGCGGCAGCAGCCAGTGATGTTGGCACATCGCACCAGGGACGTACTAAATCCTCCAAGTGGGACTGCCTGCTCAACAGCAGGCAACAGTTGATAGTTTACGCCCACCGACAGGCAGTGCGATGCCTTACAACAAATGCCATGCTTGCTGGCGGCCAACTGGGCCGCGCTCGCACCGGCACGAGCGCCGCTCTCAGCAGAAAAGGCGCGGACGCGAGCACACAGAAACCCCATAAAACGGCAGCCCTCCAGCAATGCACCAGCACCGCGCTGGCAGGCCTGAGACCTGTTCTGCACTTACGGCCTCCCCCGGCAGCGCGCTCACGGAGCCCATCCAATTCACACGCCTCACGGGTGCGCGCCGCCCAGACTGAGGAGCAGCAGCACGCTCGCTTACAGGCCCCAGGTCCCGCTCCGCAGACAGACGCACAGCATGCCGCTCGCATGCTGACCAGGGGCACCCGGCCACGGCTGGACATAGCTGCACTCCCACCAGCAGCTCACCACCATGCAGTGCCCGTCTCTGGCCCAGCGTGCGCACCCAGAGGCGCCCCGCAGCGCCGGCCAGGCAGCGCAGAGCCCCATGCAGCACCACAGGCATTGTGGTTGCATGGCCGCTCATGACAGGGACTGTCTCGTCGCGGGGCCCCGGGCGGCACCCACCGGCGCTCCCAGCAGCCCTGGTGCTGGGCGCGCGGCGGAACGCCGTGCAGTTGTGTCAGCCACGCTGCAGCGCATGGCGGCAAAGCTGCTTTGTGGCACCCCGGCTGCGCCATGCATATGGGCGCCCATGCACAGCGGTGCGCTCGCCAGGGCAGCACCACATGCCGCCAACAATGCAGCAGCGTCGTTGCCTGGCAAGTGTCGACGCGCCAGGGTGGCAGCTGCACCATGCCCCGGCAGCGCCGGGCGGGCGCCGCCCCCGCACAAGCCCGCCGCTGGGAGCACAGCATGGGCCCGCGCACGTGGCGCGTGCGCAGGCAAACACGGGCGGATGCCCCGCGGCAGCGGCCGCCGCGCGGCAGCAAACGCAGGCAGGCAGCGCCCGCATCCAGCCCGGCCGCCGCGCCAGGCTTGCGGCCACTCCGTCTGCACCTGCTTTGCTGTAGCCGCCGCGCAGCGCGCCGCCCGTCCGCCACATCCCGCGCCGCGGACGAGCGGCTGGGCAGGCTTCCCGGCAGCCTGGCCGCCTCAGAGGGCAACCTCCTCGATCGAGCAGCCGCCATGCTGCCCGCATACGTCCAGCGCATCACGGCTGGGGCGTGATCGAACGGCTTCCGCAGCTCACTAACAAACCAGCCGCCTCGCTGCAGGGACCGCCCCCGACCACGGCTGCCCGAGCCGCACCCGCCCGGCAGCCGGCCTGCTGCGGCCGCCGCAGCGCGCGAGGCGGCCTTCCCAGCACCCGGCCGCCGCCGCCGTGAGGCCCCGGCGGGCGTCATCCCTCCTCCATGGCCGCCGGGCCGCCGCCGCCGCCCGTCGCGCCGTCGGCCGCGGCCGCCGCGGCGGCCGCCTGGCTGGGCAGGGTCCCGGTGCGCAGCGCGGACTCCAGCCGCGCGACCTCCTCCAGCGTGGCCGCGTTGGCGATGGCCGCCTGCGCCCCCCGCTGGACCGCCGGGGTGAAGGCCGGGCGGGGCGCGGCCGCGGCCCCGTAGTGGGCTGCTGCGCTAGGTCAGGGGTACGGTATAGGTATAGGAACGGCTGCAGCAGGCAGGTGGAGCCATTGGCAAGCAGCCGCGCCCTGCTGGCAGGTGCGGCAGTGACAGCCTGCACCAGGTCCGGCCAGTGAACATCAACTTGCAGGGCAGGCAGCTGCGGACGGTGCGCCGTCCCGGGTAGGCTCCCGTGTGCCGGTTGGGAGAGTGGTCCTCGGACAACCAGCAAGCGCAATCTTCCCGGCCCACTCTCCCAACAATTGCCTCTCCGCCAACCCTCGACGGACAGTTTCCGCCGGGGCGCGCCTTGATAGCGGTCAGCTGCTCCTGCGTGGGGCCCTTGCGCACGCTCGGCTCCTCCACCACAGGCTCGGCCGCGGGCTCGGCCGCGGGCGGCTCCGCCTCGACCATGCCCTCCCCCGGCTCGAACGTCTTCTCGCCGTTCGCCGCCGCCGCCGCGTCCGCGCCAAACAGCCGCGCGGCCTCGTCCCGCTCCTGCATCGGACAGAGTGAGCGTAGGGTCGCACCCGCGCACGCCGCGCGGCCCTGGTCGCAGCGCAGGCAGCGGCGCCGCCAGGCCGCTTGTCCTGAAGGCCGGCCTGCCGCGCTCGCCCGGGCCTGCAGCAGCGGGGCGCGGCGGATGCGGGAGCGAGTCGCACCTTCTGCTTCACCTTGCGGAAGTCAAGGACCTTCAGCCGCGGACAGCGGTTGATCACGTACAGCCTGCGACGCAGACGCACCGTCATGAGCTGGCCTACAGAATGGGCAGCGCGCCCGGGTGAGTCACCCTCTACATGCGACCCAACACAGGACGAGGTGCTGGGACACACGCGCACGACGTCTGAAGCACGCCGTCGGCTGCAGGCAGGCTGGCAGCTATGCAGGCAAGCGGCGTGCGGGTGCACACGGCCGCCGAGCTGCTGGAATGGTGCCAGCTGTGCAGCCGTGTGACATGCACGTCAGAACCCTCCAAAACGACCCCGAGCGCCTGACATGCAGGTCGGCTCCCTCCGAAACGACCCCGAGCGCCTCACATGCATGTCAGCTCCCTCCAAAACGAACCCAAGCGGCTGCAGACAAGCCGAGCGCTGCGGCGCGCCTGTAGCTGGGCTGCTTGGTGACCTCGTTGTCCAGCAGGCTGAGGTGCGTCAGCTTGGGCAGCGTGCCCAGCGCGTCCAGGTCCTGCGCGACCGCGCGGCTGCCAGCCTGAGACGGCACAGGGCGGCGCCTGGCGCCCTGACCCGGCTGGCGCGCAGAGCCGCCTCGCACGCAACGCATGCGCTCTCCGCTGGTCAGCAGCGCGCCGCCCGCCCCCGCAGCCGCGCAAACCCTTCGGACAACTTGAGACGTTTACGTCACACACGGGCGAGAGGCAGTGGGCCTGAGCGTCAGACACGCGTGTCGTGCACAAGCCAGCTTGTTGGCCACCCGCACGCACGACCGTAAGCCCCGGACCCCGAAATATAATGCATGCCGCCACGCCGGTAGGCGGGAAGCGCGCCTGCAGGTTTTTCAACCTGTTGTTTGTCAGGATCAGGACCTCCAGGTTGGGTATAGACTCTGTAGCAAGCCCACACACGCGTCAGTGCCTGCACATGTCCGCAGTGAGCAACACACGCACGGGGGCCCCAGCAGCGCAGCGGCGCGCCTTCGAGCTTCCGCGCAATGCGCGTCACACGGTTGTTGCTGAGCAGCAGCGTTTTCAAGCGCGGCAGCTTCGTGAAGCCCTCCAGGATGATGACAGCGTTGTCCGACAGGTCCATGCTGTCAAACTGGTTCTGCGTCGCGCCCAGGTTCTCTATCGCGTTCACCTTGGCGCCTGCGGACGCCGAAATAGGCCTGTCAGCCTCACGAATAAGGTCTCACACCGGCATGTGCCACAGCTGACAGCGGCGGAGCAGCGATGGCTTGGGCAGCCGCAGTGGCCTGTAGCACAGGCAGGCGTGAGGGTCGCTGTGGCTCACAAGCAGCCCCTGCTTGGAGCTGGGCACGCATGTCCAGCATCCGGGTGCTGGGACCAGCGCCACAGCCTCAATCAGCTCAGAGCTCTCCAAATACACACCATGCGCAGCAGGTGGCAAGCGTGCGCACCCTTCCACCCCAATAAGCAGGCAGGGCCACAAACAACCCAACTGTAATGGCCACCATACGCCGCTTCCGCAGTTCCGCACCACCAGCCAGAGCGCACTCAAGCAAGTGGTTGCATATTTTGCCTGTGTGCGACAGACGAGCATGCGTGCACGCTCGACTGATCACCTCACGTTAAACCTCCTGTGCCAGGCGGCTGCTGGGGCAGGCACGTGCACACGACAAGCGTGCGCAGCCGCCAGATGCAGGAGACGAGCGTGCCAGGCACCACCGGGTAGCTTGGTTCTCTGACGCTGCCCCACCAGCAGCCCCTGGGCTGACATTCCGCTCCCCCGTCCGCTGCGCCGCGCATGGTGCGCACCTCGCAGGTCAATCTCGTACTGCTTGACGCAGTTCATGTACTGAGGGCTGCGCAGGATCAGCTCTGCCGTCAGCCGGCCCGCGAGCCGGGGGCCGAGCGACCCGGCCGCCAGGCGCGCTGTGTCCATCGCGTGCCCGGCGGCTTGTCACCCGCGGCGCGCCCCCACCGCCACCTCGCCCTCCGTCCGCTGCTCAACCCCCCAGACAGCGCATAGCGCCGCGCCGCTCGCACGGTCCACTGCTGCAGGCACCCCGCAGGTCGCCCCCACACTAGGTGCACTTGCGGGCTGTGTAAAGTCCAAGCACCAAGCACTGGTTGGAGAGGCTGTAACACGAGCCGCTTCCCGAGACACTGTGGACTCCGTAGACGCAGTACTCAGTGGCAGACTGACACAAGCCTCCCTCTCAGCTGTTAGGCCTAGGGCTGCTCAGACTTGCGTTCCCCACAAAGGCCTAGGAGCGCAGCAAACCAGTCCGTTGCTAGGCTTCATCTGCAGCCGGGAAGCAAAGCAGACGGGCAGAGTAACTACAAGCGACACGGCGGATGCAGAGACCCGCTCACCTGGGAAGCATGAACGCAAGCATCCACCCTCACCTTCTCTTGTACAACAGTGCGCAAGCAGCAAGGTCCCTGGCACCCAGCTGGAGACGGGCGAGCTGGGGCACGGCAGGCAGCGGCCGGCGAAAGCGGCAGCACATGCACAGTCCGTGCAGCGCGCCGCCTGCTTGGAATCCCCAGAACGTCCCAGAGCCGCTCGTGCGCCTGTGCTCAGCGCTGCAGTGACAAGAACAGTCCTGCCTGCCGCCCTGTGCTCGTCCTATGCGAACTGGCTGCGCTGCCGCCTGCAGGTGAAGCCTGGCGTGAGCCTCTCAGCAGAGGAGGCCGTCAGGGCGCAGCTGGACGCGCTGGCGGCAAACGACGAGCCCTGGCACGCCATGCTAGACTGCAAGATGTGCAGGGCGCTGCGGACTGCTGCAGCAGACGCTCGCCTGCCACTCGCAGGCCCAACCACGGCCTGATGACGCTGTATGACTGGGGCCTGGACATTGGTGGGATGGAGAGGAGCCGATATTTTGGCTTCTCCAAGGACCTCTAGTGCGCCCTCGCGCTCGGCACCCCTGCAGGCGCTGGTGCCCATGGTACACCACTGCTCAGTCGCCTGACACTCTGCTGCCCCGCGCAGCCATTTTGAGTGCGCCCCGCCTCTTCGCCTGCCACTCCGTGACCGCAGCCTGGGGCCCGGCGCCCCTGCCAGGGCAGCCGCAGAGCAAGCTCGGCTCACTCGGCGCTGCCATGCATGGAGCCTGCGGAGCTGAGGCATGGGGGCGGCGCTGCTGCCGTGCCGCGCAGCCACTTCATGGTGCGCAGCCCGCACCCTCCAGACGTACCCACATGCCTCAGACCTGTGCTCTGCTCGCCTTGCGTTGCTGCCCTCGAGCCTTTGCAGAGCCACGGCATGCTTCGGCCTGCCGCTGCCGCGGCGGCGCGCGGGCGCCCGGGCGCCCGCGCACGGAGCACGCCGAGGAGGCGCGCGGCGCTGCGGCAGGGCTGCTTTCAGAACGAGTACCCGGAGCTGGTGCGCCTGGGCAGCTACAGCATCACGCGCGTGGCGGAGGCGCCGGACGGCGCGTGCAGCGTGCGCGTGGCGGTGGAGCCCGCGCCCGGGGTGCGCCCCATGCGCTCAGCTTGCGCAGCAGCGGCGCCTCGGCTGCATTACCTGAGGAAGAGCGGCGCGCGAGCGTTGCGAAGAGCTGGCTCGAACATAGGGGGCGCGCTCAGCTGCATGTGCAGGCGTCCTGCTCATCCTATGACAGAGGCTCTCCACGATGTTTCCACCGCGGCTGAGCTGACCCGGCGCGGCAGGCACCTGGCCGCAGGCCAGCAGCTTTCGTGTTCCACCTGGCGCGGAAGGCTGTTGGCGCACAGCGCGGCGCGTGGATGACCCGGCAGCTGGTGAGGCATGCCGACGAGTGACATGGTACATGCAACCAAGACCAAATTAAAAAATAGTGCACATCAGTTGCCGTACTGATGCGCCGGAGCACTACGCGTGTGCCATGGAGGGACAGCCAAGATCTTGACCCATTGAGTTAGATGAGGTGATGCATGCCAGAGACAGGGCACAATCATCGAGCCTGTCTATCACTACCTTTTGTGGAGTCCATCAGTGTCTTCATAACCAGGCTTGGGACACACGCCCTGGGTTTTAGTGAGCACATGAAGCTTACACAGTCAGTGTGCTGATGTGTAACAGGCCAAAACCATCTTGATTGAGAGGCAGTCCGACTTTACATCTGCCTGCGGGTGCCACTGCACCACACGCACACCGGCATTTTTACGCAATATATCTATGGCAAACCTGCCACCACTCCCTGCTCTCTCTCTAGCTAAACACAGACGGGTCTGCGTGCTGTTCAGAGCAAGCACATTCCGCGGTTTGCGTTCCTACATGGTTTTGGTGCTCCCAAGCGGAAACCAACGACCCCAACACCTCACTCTAGTAGCCATACACTGTACTGGGGGAGGGGGGAGGCGGCTAGGCACCGCAGCGCACCACCGGACCCACGTGCTGCCCCCCAGAGGTTCCCGGGGCGATGCAGCACAAGGCGACACACGCAGCGCCGCGGCGCCCTTGAAAGCAGGAAAGGGCCGACAAGCTGAATTGAACTGCGCTCAAACTCGCAAAAAGCCCTCAGCAGGCCGCCCCGCAGCGGCCCCCGAAGCGCAGCCGCCGGCGCTCATACACGCCGTGCAGGCTTGCGCACATTGACCCTGGGGTCTGCAGGGGACACCGCACACACAACACACAAAACCAGGCTGCTAGCAAAGGGGAGGCACAGGAGGTGAACCATCATATAGGTTACCCCTGGATTGCACTGGTGCGACCGCGCGTGCATGCAGGGATGGATTGCACTGGTGCGACCGCGCGTGCATGCAGGGACGCCAGATAGCGCACCCGCTCCCGCGCGCACCGCTGCAAGCGCGCCCGACACAGCAAGCAGGCGACATACCCGGCGCTTCGCGCAGCGTCCCCCACCACAGCCGCTCAGCTCGCACTGCACAGGGCCGCGCGCGTCGGCGCGGCAGCGCGGCCGGCCCAACGCGACCCATGCGCTGCTGCGCCGCGAGCCCGGGGCGCGCCGCGCGGCGGTGGGGCGCGCTCTCAGCCGAGCGTCCGCTGCTGCACGCTCAGCTGCTCCACTGCCTCCGGGCTGGCAAGGTCCACGCGCGGCCGGCAGCCACCCAGGTCCTCCTTGGAGAGCCGCTGTCCGCTCAGCTCGCCCGTCAGCGGCACGACCGGCAGGCAGTCGCAGTTGCATATCTCGATCGTCTCGTTGTCGGGCGAGTGCATAAACACCTGCGCGCTCGCGCAATGCCGCACGTCGCAGCGCGCTCGCTTGCTGCAGCAGTGCCGGCAGCACTGCAGCAACCTGCTAGTCAGGGCGACGCCCGCTTGGGGCGGGCAGGCAGTGCAGCTACCCGCTAGCACACCCTGCAGAGCATACGAAGCACACAGCAGTGCCACGGCACAACGCGCCTGGCATGGCTGATGCAATGTGCACCAAGACACTGCGTGTGTAACTGCAGCTGCGGTCTCGCGCTGTGACCAGGGTGCTCGCTACAGTCGTCTGTACAGACAGCTTCGCACCAATGCAACAGCACGCTGGCAACTCAAAACTCGACTCTGAAGAGTGCGCGCTGGGCACCAGTAGAAACTCCTCACACACAAGGTGGGCATCTCAGTACGAAACTCCGGTGTACCTGCGTGACGCGGACGCCGCCCTCCTCCACCTGCGTCTTTATGTAGGGGACGTCCAGCTTCCGCAGCCTCTCCTCCACAGCGGTCAGGTTCTCCGACTGCGCCGGCAGCCTCCTCGAGTTTTGAAAGCATTGACCGGCAATGCCGCAGCCAGCTCGCGCTCGCGGCGGCGTGCAATGCAAGCAAGCGTGCGAGCACAGCAGCCACGGGCGAGCCGCCGAATGCACCGCCCCCCACCTGAAAGGAGAGGTGGTCGGCATCGGCCTTTAGCTCTGTGCTCCTGGGCTCGGGCGTGCCCTCTATCAGGTGAATACCTAGCCCGTAGTTGAACAGCCTGCGCACCAGCCCCACTGCGCGTCAGAGCGGGCCAGGCGGGTGGCGTGCGGTACAGTCATATTGGGCATCTAAATTAAGCGCAAGCCGACTGCTGCCTCGCGCGCGCTCGCAGCCCGCAGGGCGCACCAGGCCCCCTCAAAGTCGAAGGACGAGGGGCGCTTTATCTCGATGAAGCCCAGGACCTGCGCGCGCGCAGCACCAACTTGCCGGGACGCCGCTGCTTGCTGCTGTCGCGAGACACGGCGCCCCCAAACACAGCACTGCACCCGCGACGCCAATGAGCGCACCTCGGTGTAAAACTGTATAGACGCCTCGACGTCCCGCACGACGCGGCTAATGTGATTCAGCGACAGCAGCGGAAGCGAGTCTGCACCCATGTCTGCACAGCCCGCGCAGAAGCGCACACCAGTTCCCAGCGCCGCTCTGCTGCTCAATATATATGCAAGATCTCCGAATGAGGCAGTCTAGTCACTCGAGCACCTGCCAAGTTTGGCACTGTCCTGCATCCTATTATTGCATTGGTGCGGCTCTTTGCTGGCCTCTCCCGCTCCCGCTGGCAAGCCTGCAGCGGCGGCGCTCTGCTTTTTCTTCGCTGTCACCTGCAGAGAGAGCAGCGCTTGCGTGCGCAGCGCTGCGCTGACACGCACGCATCTGAGCGTGGCTGTCTCAGGGCTACTTGCAAGCTAGCACTGCGCGTGACTGCATGCGTGCCCCCGTGACTTGAGCGGCCCCCGCGGCGCACGGGATGCCGCGCAAGGGCAGCCCGGAAGGCGAGCGCGGCGGCGGCGACGGCGGCGGCGAGCGCACCGGCGTCGTGGAGGTGCTGGACAAGATCGCGAACGCCAGCTTCTCCGCCATCCGCAGCGTCGGCGATGCGCTGCACGTGCCGAGGCGCGGCAAGCACGCGCGCGCGCTCACGCGGCAGCCGACCGACCCCATCAACCTCGCCGCGTTCCGCGCGCGCCGCAACTCGCAGCGGCTGATCGATGTGCAGGCACGGCCCCGGCCCGCGCGCGCGCATCGCGAGGCGCACACGTGCCGAATCGCAGCGCTGCAGCTGCTGTCGAGCCCGCGGCCGAGACCGGCGGAGGCCAGCGGACTGCGCCCGGCGCCGAGCACGACAGGTGTACCCTCTGACAATGCCGTACTAAGCGCAGCAGCTGCCACCGGTCACAGCCAAAGCCACAGGCGGATGTCGCCCCACTGCCTCCTAGCCCTCACGTGCGTCCTAAGCCAGGCGCGCCGGCGCGGCGGGCCTGCCCGCGCACCGAGCGGTGCCGCCGATCTGGGATGCTGCCCATGGGCATGGGCCAGCTGGAGGTCTGCGGCGGGCTGCCTGTGCCGCCCTGTAACCTGTTTCAGCCAGCCTGCGGAGGGCGGTGGCCAGAGCGCGGGCGGAGTGCTGTCTGCCAGCCGGCGCGTCCGGCGCCCCTGCTGGGCGCGTCGGGGGTGGTGTGCGTGCCGTGCGCATCCCAACGCCCCAACGCGCGGCCGCCGCGCCTGCCTTGACAGCGATGGCGACCTGGCGTTTCGTCCGAGCGCAGTGGTGGAGCGCGTGCGTGCGCGCTGCCAGCCGCAGCACAGCGGCCGGACAGCGCTTTGCTCGCGCTGAGCTCGGGCTGACGCGCGCGTTGTGCATACCGTGCCTGCGTCTTCGGCAGGGACACCGGCGCCTGCGAACAGTCATGGCGCAAGGCGTGCGCGGGCAGGAGGTCCCCGCAGGCATGCGCGGTGCACCTGTTGGCGGGAGGCCAGCTGCCAAAACACACGTGCCCCGTGCCCTGCCGGCGCCTGGGTCACAGCGCCGAGCCGACGGCCTGTGCCCGCGCGCGCGCAGGGCCCGGACCCCGGCGAGGACGCGGCCCCGGCCAAGGGCGCCGGCGCCAAGGCCGGCCTCGCGCGCGCGCCCAGCCGCAAGGGCAAGGGCGAGAAGAAGACGCGCGTGGTGCACATGAACGACGGCCAGGCCACCGGCGACTTTGTCGGCAACGGCATCCGCACCGCCAAGTACAACGTGCTGACCTTTGCGCCGATCTTCCTGTGGGAGATGTTCTCGCGCGCGGCCTACTTCTACTTCCTCATCCAGGCGCGCGCCCTGCCGCGCGCGGGGGGCGTCGTAACTGCAGCACCCTACCCTAACCGTACCCCACTCATACCCTTCCTGCGAGAGAAAAGAGAAATTCTAACGCGCGGCGTACGTCTACTTCCTCATCCAGGCGCGGCCTAGCCGCGCATAGATGCAGCGCTCGGCCCGTGGTGCCCCGCTAGCCGCTGGCGCGTGGGACGCGCCAGGCTCGCATTGCTGCGCCAGCCGCGGCGCACAGTTGACTCATTTGCTATGCCTGTACGTGAGGTTAAAAAGAGCGGCGCCAAGCAGCTGCACAGCCCAGCACCTCCCAGGGGCTCTGTTGTGTATACAGTGATGCGAGCGGCGTTGCGCGTACGCCCGCTTGGCAGAACAAGTGGCAGCTGTCGTGCGCCGCTGTCCCCCGCGCGGGCGGGCTGCGGTCGAGCCCGGCGCGCCGCCGCGCGCAGGCGTGCCTGGCGTGGGTGGAGGTGGTGTCACCGTTCGGCGGCTGGGGCTCCACGCTCGCGCTGCTGTTCGTGCTCGTGGTCGCCGCGGTCAAAGCGTTCTGGGAGGATGTCAAGCGCCACCAAGAGGACCACTCCACCAATGCGTCCGTCGCGCACATCGTCAACGCCGACGGTGCCGCCCTGGTCCCGCTGTGCGCGGCTTGCATGAGCTGCACGCACTGGGGCGGCCCCTTGAAAGCAGGAGGAGAGCGGACGAGTTTATATCATGCACCCATGGACCCGCGGAGCGCCAGAGGCTAGCTTCTGTAACCAGCGACCAGGTGGACGCCTGCACGCGGCCGGGCCGTGGCTGACGCGCGGCGCGCCGGCGCGCCGGGCCGCAGGCAGCAGCCGCGACATCGCCTGGCGCGACGTGCGCGTGGGCCAGGTGCTGCGCGTGCAGGACGATGAGCTCTTCCCGGCCGACCTGCTCTGCCTGCACTCTGCGCTGCCCGACAAGGCCTGCTTCATCAAGACCACCAACCTGGACGGTGCGTCCCAGCAAACCCTGCACCCTAACCCTACCCTGTTGGCTACCCGCCAGACCGGCTGTGGCCGGCCAGGGTGCCGGGGCGCCGGCAGAGGCGGGCATGCATCGCCTGCCCCAGCGTGCCATGCCCTTGGGCGCCCGAACCTTGCACCGCCGTGCAGGCGACAGGCCGTGCGGCCTGCGGGCGGCCGAACTCAGGGCGCGCGCATGTGCAGGCGAGTCCAACCTCAAGGTGCGCAAGCCGGTGGACCTGCGCGAGGACGCGCCGGCGGAGGAGGCCGCGGTGATGCGCCTGCGCGCCACGCTGACCTGCGAGCCGCCCAACGACCGCTTGCACACCTTCCGCGGGCGCGTCATCATCGCGGCCGAGGGCGGCCGCCGTGCGCCCTGCCCTAACTCTAACTCCAAACCCTCTCCCGCCTGCACGCCTTCCGCGGCCGCATCATCATCGCGGCCGAGGGCGGCCGCCGTGCGCCCTGCCCTGTTCCAAACCTATTCCAAACCTAACCCCTGTCCGCCCCGTGCCGCGGCGCACAAGCGGGCGGCGGCGCACTGGCGAGAGCGCCTGCAAGCCTGGGGGCTGGTTCATGCCCGGTCGGCCTGCCTGGCGGCGGCGTGCTTGCAGTAGGTCGTATGCAGCGGCGCACGTGACTGCTATAGTCGCGGACGACTATATAAGCCACGCTTTGCCTGAAGCAGAGGCAGGAGTCTGACCAGGTGCATGTATATACCCCGCAGCGATCCGGCCGGCGCAGGGCCGCTGACGCTGCCGGTGACCATGAACGAGATGCTGCTGCGCGGCTGCATGCTCAAGAACTCGCGCTACATCCTGGGGCTGGTCGTGTACACCGGCCCCGAGTCGCGCATCCAGATGAACGCTGCAAAGACGCCCAACAAAGTCGGTGCGCCCGGCCGCGACGCGGCCCGCCGTCTGCATCGCCCAGCGCTGAGGGGCGAGCACAGAAAGGGTGGTGACATGGAGGGGTGGAGAGGCAGGAGGGCCTGCATTCGGGCACCGCAGCTCGGGCGTCAGCACACCAGGAGTCCAGTCAGCCCTCGCCTTTTCTGATGCAAGCATAGTGATAGAAAGAAGGAAGTAGCTTCCATTCAGCTTAAGGGCCACGTGCCAACAGTGCCCCCTCCTGTGCGCCGCGCAGGCTCGTACGACCACTTCCTGAACTTCCAAATCGTGTTCGTGATCCTGCTGCAGCTGGCGCTGTGCGTGTTCTGCGCGGTCGCGTCGTACATCTGGCGCGAGAAGTCCGGCATCCGGCACTACGACCTGGCCCTGGACGCCGACGTGCAGGCACAGTGCCCGCCCGCTCTGCGCCCGTTGTGCGGGCATACCAGCGACGTTGAACCCTGCGATGCGCCCCTGTACATGGCCACTGCCGTTGCGGCCGGCTGGGGAGCCCGACGAGTGGCGTTGCCGCGCCGTAGCGCGCCCTAGGCAGCGCGGCCCTCGCCGGGGTCTGGAACTGATTGCAGATACGTGGTAGGCATGAGTTGCTGCGCAGGGCGTGATCGCTCGAGGACCGGGTATGCACGGTCGCGCAGGCTGCAATAGTCCTCTTTGTTAATTTAACAAGCTGCTGCTGCACCCGAGCAGCCTGCGGCTGCGGGCCGGAGGCCGCGCAGCGCCCTGCGGGGTCGCGGCGGGGCGGCTGACGCGCTTTGTGGTAAACGCGCGCGCGCAGGGCAACTTCACCAACGGCTGGGCGTACACGCTCGTGCTGCTCGTGACGTTCTGGATCCTGTACTCCTACCTCGTGCCCATCTCGCTGTTCGTGACGCTCGAGATCGTAAAGTTTTGGCAGGCGCGCGGGCCCCCTGGCGCGCTTGCGCACACTTGTTGCACAGTGTCAAGCATCTGGCCGTGTATGTGCGCAAGCCTGCGCACTCTACAGGGGCAGACATTGCCCTGTTGATGCTTGCTTGCACGACTGTGCAAGCCTGCGAACCCTACGGGGGCATGCTGCTGGCGTGCAGGGCTTCCTGTACATCAACTACGACGAGGGGATGCGTGACCCCGCGACCGGCGACTATGCGCGCGCGCGCAACACAAACCTGAACGAGGACCTTGGCAAGGTGCGCAGCTCAGGCGCCCTCCATGCTGTGGAACAGAAAGGGAGATGCAGGGTAGGCTGTGCATGGGCGGCACACAGACGGGCCGCCACAACGCGTCACAAGACTCATGCTTGCCCTGCAGCATGTCTAGGCTGTGCAGCTGTGCACTAGTCTGCCACACCATCAGCGAGGCTGGGAGCTGCAGGCCATGGCGGGGCGACGCTGCCGCCGCGTGTGCGGATCACCTGCAAAGCGTGTGGCCCGGGCCATAGCCTGCAGCCGCGCGGGCCGACTGCGTGTCCAGCGACCAGGCAGGAATGCTGATGGGGCATTGTTGGGGGCGGCCGCCGGCGGCGCGCAGGTCGACTACGTGTTCAGCGACAAGACGGGCACGCTGACGAGCAATGAGATGCAGCTGCGCGAGCTGGCCGTCAAGGGCGCCACCTTCGGCAGCTCGCAGTTCAGGCGCGGCCCGCTGAGCGCCGCAGTAGGCCGTCCTGATGCGTTTCGGCCTGTCTGAGGGACGGCTGGGCGCGCGCGCCCAACGTGCGCCCCGGGCCCGCTCGGCAGGCGCACTGGCCTACCGCTTAGCGAGGGCAACTGGCCTGGTGTGAAGTGCCAGTGTGTGAGGGGGTTGTGACAGGCTTGTCAGCCCTCCCCTGTGAATCTGGCGCCACGCGTGCGCGGCAGGCTCGAGGAGCAGGACCCTGAGGCGAAAGACTTGTTCCAGCACTTTGACAAGCGACTGGCAGACGCCGCGGCGGCCGCACAGGTGGGGCCTGCGCTGCTGGCACCCCTGGGTCTGGGGCGTCATCTGAACGCAGCGTCCCTTCGCCCTCGTCGCGCCTGGGCAGTGCAACATGCGCTTAATTTGGCGAGAGTGGCGAGCAGTGATGCGGTGCCAGGCAAAGAGCGCAGCCCAGGGCTTGCAGACTCCCCGGCGAATGAGTCGCTTTGGGCAGCAGGGAAGCATGTCAGTCTTGTCAGACGCAGCCTTCTGCTTTGGCGGCGCGGTGCCACCAGTGGCCGCTCGCTGAACTGCCGCGCAACTCCGCCCCGCCGTGGCTCTTGTGCCCTAATATTAGGCTGTGCTCTATGACCTAACCCTATGCTTGAGGTAGTGTGCGTGACAAGCGCGCCGATGCTGCTGGGCCCATGGCGGTTGCAGCACAGCTGTGCGCGCAAGGCTGTGTTCTGCAGGAAAGTTGTCCAGCGTGGCTGCTTGCCGGGGGCGGCAGGCGTCCGGGCGCTGGGCGGAGCTGGTGCGCGCGGGCGGCAGCCCGCCCGAGGCGCTCGCGTCCGGCGCGTCCGCGGCGGCCGCCGCCCCGCGGCGCGAGGGCCCTGCGAAGGCGGCGAGCGGCCGCACAGCACCCGCGCAGGTGGGGACCGTATTGTGTTTACGCCCGCCTCTGCTGCTGCCCACCATTGGGTCGGCCGGTTTCCTGCCGGAGCTTGCGAGCTGTGGGCACGCTTGGGCGCGCTGGGCCCGCAAACAGAAACGCGGCAGCGCTACAACAGGCCGCTGACGGGAATTGGTGTTTGTGGTGCCAATGATCAGAACCTGTGAGGCGGCAGGCGGGAGCCTGCCAGTCGTGGCGCAGGACGCGCCGCCGGGTCGCATCTGCCCAACAAAGCCCCATCCTGCCCAGCTTGACAGCTGCCTGTGCGCGCCTCAGGACGAGCCCGCCGGCCCGGGGCCGGGCAGCGAGGCTGACGCGCGCAGCAATGGCGGCCGCGGCGCAGCGCCGAGCAGGGCGGGCGCGGCGGGCGCGCGGGAGGAGCATGCGGCGGCCGGCAATGGCGCGGCGGCCGGCGGCGGCGGTGGCGATGGGGGCGGCGGCGGCGGCGGCGGCGGCGGCCGGGATGAGCAGATGCTGCTGGCGGGCCACTTGGTCGACTTCTGGACGAACATCTGCGTCTGCCACTCCCTGATTGTGGAGGACTCGGATGACGGCGCCGTGCACTACCAGGCGCGCCTGCAGCGCGCACCCAGCGCACCCCCATGCGACCAGCATGCAGTCAGCATGGGTGCAGCCGCGCATGTGAAGCCGCTGGGCGCCAGAGGCCAGCGCCTGGCGTTCACGGTCGGTGCAGGTGTCGCGTCGCCACTGACCTTTTACAATGAGCCGAGCCTGTGCGTGATTGCGCTCGCGCGCTTGAGCCGCACTACCCCGGCGGCGGCTCTGCTCACACACCAGCCGGCCATGGGCGCGGCGCCGCGGTCTAAGCCTGGGCGCATGCGGTGGGCGTGGCAAGGCGATGCGTACCTTTGATACGCTGGTAGGGTATGGGTAGGGGACCCTACCCTGATCCTACCAATGGGCGCAAGCATTAGGCAGGCGCGCGGCCGCGCAGGGCCCGTCGCCGGACGAGGTGGCGCTGGTGGAGGGCGGCCGCCGGCTGGGCTTCGAGTTTGTGCGGCGGAGGTGCGCGGGCACAGAGGCTGCCCACCCATGTCCTGCGCACGAGGTTGGCGCAGACCTGCGGGCTTGCGCTCGTATGTAGCCAGCGCCCTGCCTCGCCCCGCCGTCAGCAACCGCGGCGGCGGCATCCGCTGCACGCGCGCGCTGTGATGCATCCGCCGGGACGCCAGCGGCGCGCCTGCAGTGCTGGGAGCTCGTGACGACCCCGGGCCTCGAATGCCATCCATGTGCAGGACCCTAACCCCACTCTATCCCTTATCATCACCCTGCCGCCCGCAGGAAGGACGGCGTTGAGGTGCGGCTGCTGGGCGAGGACGCAGCGTTCGAGGTGCTCAACGTGCTGGAGTACAGCAGCGCGCGCGGGCGCATGAGCGTCATCGCGCGTGCGCCTGCCCCGCCTGCCAGTCGCTCATGAGGGAGGCAAAGAGCAAAGACAGGCAATGCATTTTTCCATAGTCATGTCACGCTGGAGTGCCTCGGCGCACGGCTGCACCCTCTGTTGAAGTCCATGCGGAGCCCGCTGAGGCTCTTGCTTTCACCGGTCATGGGTCTCAATTCACAGCTTGCCATACTGCAGCTGTGTGCTGAGATGCTGCTTTGCAGCACCCTCACTGGCGTCTTTGAGACCGGCACGTGCTACAAGCACACATGAGCTCGAGGGAGGCCCTCTGTACCCTGCCTGCAGGGGCGCCAGATGGCAACATCCGCCTCTTCTGCAAGGGCTCCGACTCCAAGGTGCTCGCCATGCTGCGGCCGGAGCCCGGCGGCGCGCGCAGGGCGGGCGGCCTGCTCGCTGCGACGCATGAGAACCTGCACGTCTTCGCGACGCACGTGCGGCCCTGCCACAGCCGTGCTGCGAGCCGTGCAGTCCGCACGCACGGCTGCAGCGTGGCCGTGTCGAGGAGACCGGAATAGTAAATCTGCGCGCTTTGCCTCGCTCAAGAGCGGCGGCCCGCTCCAGCAAGCCAGTCGGGGACTGTCATGGGGTGCCAGGCTGTGCAAGACTCTCGCTGCTTCACATTTCCATGCACGGCGCCAGTGAGTTGTCTGGGTTGGTGGCAGAGGCGGGGCTTGCGCCAACAAGGTCGCAGCCGTTTCAGGACTGTGACCAGTGGGGCCGGTTCTGGAGAGCGTGATGTGGCTGGTCAGCAGATATGAGCGCGCTGGTTGCCCCAGGGCTGCTGCAGAGCAGATGCGCTCAAGGAGAGCCACAGCCCCTGGCCGGTGGCGGCAGGGCCTGCGCACGCTGGCGGTCGCGACGCGGCTGCTGGGCGAGGACGAGTACGCAGAGTGGGACCAGCGCTACCAGGCCGCTGCCGCGCAGCTGGAGGGCCGCGACGAGGCGCTCGCCGACCTGGCGGGCGAGGTGGAGGCCGACCTGGAGCTGGTCGGCGTGACGGCGATCGAGGACAAGCTGCAGGCGGGCGTGCCGGAGGCGATCCAGACGCTGCTGGACGCCGGCGTCAAGGCGCGCGCGCGAGGGGTTTCTAACAGCAATAGATGCTGTGCATAGCTCTGTCATTGCGCTGCCTCACCCAGGCGGCAGATTGGTGCAGTCTGCATCAGCTGGTTATGCCTGCATGTTGTATGCACGCTATCCAACCTCTGTGTTGTTATGATGCTCGACCGCCCAGCTCGTGCGTGATTCTGCAGGCGCCGCCCCATGCCCCGCTGGCACGCAGGTCTAGGTGATCACAAGCAAACGAGCAGAAGACTGCGATCAGCACCGCAATCGCCTGCAAAGTCGTCCGCCGCCTTGACCATACCCCTATCATGCCCTGCGCACGCGCAGGTCTGGGTGATCACGGGCGACAAGCAGGAGACCGCCATCAACATCGCGATCGCCTGCAACCTCATCCGCCGCCCCGACTCGCTGCTGCTGTGCAACGCCAAATCGCGCGACGAGGCCGCCGCGCGTTTGGACACGCTGCTCGCGGAGCTTAAGGCGCACTACGCGCCGCTGGACCCCGAGCGCCACACGCGCGGTACGGGCGAGGCGCTGCTCGGCGCCCTTGACTCGAGCGTGAGCCCGCCTGCGTGTTTCTGGGTGAGTGCGCGGGGCGCGCGAGCGCGGTGCGCAGGCCTGCATGCAGGGCGCCACGCGGGGCGAGCCGGTCACGAGCTTTGGGCGCAGGCCCGCGGGTGGGCACTCAGGCCGGAAACGACGGGCTTGAAATCCTGGGTGTTAGCTTGACACAGCGCTGTCTGCAGCGCGCTGTCATAGCGCATGCCGGGCGCCGGCGGGCGCTCCTGGCGCCGGGCGCTAGCCGGCTTGCAGGCGCAGAGGGCTCGACTAAGGGTCAAGGGTTGTGATGCGGGCAGGGCAAGCCCTAGCCCAGGGTGAATGCTGGCTCAGGGCTAATGCTAAAACCTGGCGTGTGTCAATATGCTCCTGGGCGCGCGCGCGCAGATGGCGCGTCGCACAGCGCGCAGCCGCAGGGCGAGCTGGTCATCGACGGCGGCACGCTGGACCACGTGCTGGGGCCCAAGAATCGCTTGGAGGCGGCGCTCGCGGCCGTATGCGCACGCTGCGGCGCGGTCGTCATCTGCCGCTCCTCGCCCAGCCAGAAGGCGGCCGTTGTGCGCATGATGGCCGAGTACGAGATGAGCCAGGCGCGCGCCCACATGCGCCCCTCTAAGCCTACCCTGACCCTGAGTATGGGCCGGGCCCCAGTCTTCCGTGGCGTGGCGCTTGCTGGCGACGGCGTGCAGCATGGGCTCGGCGGGTCAGCAGCGGCCGACGCGCGTCATGCCGGGGCTGCGGGCGCGGTGAGCGCTCGGCGTGCGCGGGGCATGGTCAGCGGTGGCCGGAAACTGAAGGCATGCTGCCGAGACGCGGGCGGCGGCTCCGGCCTGAGCGCCGGCGCGGGGGCGCAGGCGGAGGGCCGCTCGCGCGGCTGGCTGCGCTGGTACAAGCGCGAGATGCGCAAGCAGGCCGGGCGCATGCTGGCCATCGGCGACGGCGCCAACGACGTGGCCATGATCCAGGTGCCCCTGCCGCGCCCGCGCGCCATGGCGGCCCGAGCAGCCTAGGATGCGTGAGCGCTGAGCCTCTTTATGAAAGCTGCGATGCCCAATGAGCGCGGGCCGCATGCGCTGCAGTGCGCCGCTCTTCAGGTCAGTAGGCTGGCTGGCCGCACTGAGGCGCCTGCCCTGTGGCGCGACCTGGCACGCCCCACTGATGCGAACCTCGATCAATACCAGGGGGCCGGGCTTGTAGCGCAACCTGGCACGCCCCCCTGATGCGAACCTCGATCAATAGCAGGGGGCCGGGCTTCGTCACGGCCGCGCCGCCGCCATGTGCCCAGCGCCCCTGCACGGAGCGGCAGACGCAGGCAGCGCCTGAGGTTCGGGCCGGCCGCGCGCGCGTGCAGGCGGCGGACGTCGGCGTCGGCATCATGGGCAAGGAGGGCCGGCAGGCGGTGAACAACTCGGACTACGCGGTCTCGCAGTTCCGCTTCCTCACGCGCCTGCTGCTGCTGCACGGCTCGCTGAGCGCGTATCGGCTGTCGCGCCTGATCAAGTACAGCTTCTACAAGAACATCGCGTTCGGCGGCATGCTCTTCTTCTTCCAGTTCTACTGCGGCTTCTCCGGCCAGGCGCGCTCTCGCCCTCCCAAGCGGGGCGTCGCGTGGTCGTCTAAAGGCGCGGTACCAAAGCGCTCCAGGGTCGTTCGCGGGCATGCCCTTTGTGGCTCCCGTGCGTCCGGCGAGGCTGTCACGCCTGCGGCTGTGCCGCAGCGCGGCGAGCCGGGTGGCGAGCCGGGCGCGAGCTGGGCGGTGAGGGTTAGGGTAGCGACCCTATGTCCCTGACCCCTGCGCGCAGGCGCTGGTGGACGACATCTCGGCTGCCGCGTACAATGTCATCTTCACCTCGCTGCCCATCCTCTTCTTCGCCGTGCTCGACCGGCCCGTGCGCAAGTTCAAGACCATGCTGCGCTTCCCGCAGGCGCGCGCGCGCCCCGCACCCCGGGCGCCTGCCGAGCCTGCCTGACGCTGCGGAGCCTGCTGCGGAGTCTTGCTCCTTGTCGCGCTGCCTGGCAGTGCCTGCGCGCGCGGTCATGCGCTTGTGCAGCAGAATCAACTGTCCAGATGCCCAGGGTACGCCGGTGACGGGGCGTGTGCCTGGACGGCCGTATGAGGCGCGCTCGAGCCGGGTCGCCAGGACCGGCGGCGCAAAAGGCTTGGCTAGCGCCTTAAGGGGTAGGCTTAGGGTAGGGTATGGTACCCTAAACTAAACCCTGACCCTATCATCTGCGCGGCCGCGCAGACGTACAACCCGCGCTCCAGCCTGACGACCGCCACATTCTGGAAGAACGGCATCCTGATGGCCACCATTGACGCGGCCATCTGCTTCTTCATCCCGTACTACGCCACGACCGCCAGCGGCGCGCACATGGCGACCGACGTGTTCAGCATCGGCAAGACCACATTCGTCGCGCTGCTGGGCGCGCCCCGGCCGCACCCCCGGGCCTGGCCCGTTGGGCGGCGCGCCCGCCTGCACTGCCCAGCTGAGTCGGCCGCTGTGCGAGCATGCGGACGTGCCCAGCGGGGTGCGAGTGGCAGAAGACGGGGCTCGGGCTGCCGACAGCGGCTGCGGCGGCTCAGCCGGCGCGGGCCGCGCAGGCGCGGCCCCGTGCAAGTCTGGGCGGCGGCGAGCCTCAGCATGTGCATGGAGGCACCATCCTCAGGCGAGGAGGCTGCAGCAGGCTGGGAGCTCACAGCAGGGCATTATTCAGGGCTACGTGGCCCCATGCTTGCATGCAGCGCACGCGCATGGGGGAGCGGGCGGCCCTGAGAGATCTTTAATGTCGGGGGCGGGCGTGCAGGCACGGTGACGCTGGAGGTGGCGCTGGTGTCGCGCTACTGGACCGTGCCCTTCTTCATCTTCACCGTGCTGTCCTACGTGCTCGTGTTCCCCTTCCAGGCGCGCGCCCCGTCCCTGCCAGGCCCAGTGCCAGGCAGCGTGTCGGGCATGGTGCCAGGCACGGTTTTGAAGACATGTGTCGCATAGAAATTTGAGTTGGCCGCGGCAACAGCATGGCAGGAGGGGCGTGTGTCTCGTCTGCCGCGCTGCTGGCTTAACATTATAAGTCACAGAGCGGCCCCGCACAGCAGATGTGCTGGCGGGAAAAGGTTGGGAGGACGCACAGGCGCTGACATTGCTCACCGGTCCGTCGGCGGCACCGCTGAGGCACTGCGAGAGGTGGTGTATTGCCCCCGCTGAGGCCTGAGGCTGGCGCGCAGATCCTGTTCCCGCTGGCGGAGCGCGGCAGCAACACGCCCGACCTGGCGCAGTACGGGGTGGCGGAGAACCTGTACGCGACGCCCGTCTTCTGGCTGGTCTGCGCGCTGACCGCGCTCGTCAGCTTCGGGCACCGCTACATCGAGCGCGGCGCCGTCTGGCTCTTCCGGCCGCAGGCGCGGCCGCCGCCGCGCCCGGGAGGGGCCTAAAGCCTAGATGCGGACGCCCCGACCTTGCTCACAAGCCCTGTCCCTGGGTCCCTCGTGTGCGGTAGCGTGCAGGCCCGGGCACGGCAACCATCCCCAGACTTGCAGCAGGCAACACCTGTTTTCCGCGCTGCGCGCCTCCCGCACGTCCTGCACATCTCCTGTGCCGTGCGTGGGGCGTCCCGCGTGGAGGACGCGCGTGTGGCCCACCCCGGCGCGCGCGCGTGCGCAGGACACCATGCTGATGCGCGAGATGGAGGTGGTCGCCGAGCGCGTGGGCGAGGACGACATCGGCTGGCAGACCGCGCGCCGCCTCAACGCGCTGTCCATGTACGCCAAGCGCGCGCCGTCGCTGCCCACGCCCAAGCCCTCCGGGGGCGCGCCCGGCGACAAAAAGGCGGGCGAGGAGCGCGAGGCAAAGGGCGCGCCGTCGGGCGGCCCCGGCGAGCGCGCTGCGGCCATCTGCGTCGGGCCCGGCGGGGAGGTGTCCACCGCCGGGGCGGCGCCTGAGGGCGCATCCGCCGGACGCGGGAGTGGAAGCGGGCGGGGCGACGGCAGGACTCTTGGGGATGGTCAGGGTCGGAACGGCCCTGGGCGTTGGGGTGGAGCAGGTGCGCCAGTGAGCGAGCCAGGCAGTCATGCAGAAGGAGGGATGGGGGGCCAGGGGGGGCCCGCGGCGAACTGGCCGGGCTCCTCAGAGATCGAGCTGGCGCCCAGCGGCGGCCCGCAGCGAGGCAATGCTACGCCGCCTGTGTAGGGTCTGCTAGGCTGTGAGGGTGGTGGGTGGTGAAGTGAACTGAAGTGACAAACGCATTTGGCCATGAAAGGCGGGGTGGCTGCAGCGCTTTGTACGCAGGGAGGCGGCTTCCAGAACAGGTCACGAGACGCCGGTCATGGGAGAATGGCCTCCGCGCTCGCTTGTTTGCACGCAGACTGTTAGAGCGGCTGGAGGACAGGTGCGCTGCATATTGCGGCGGGGGGCGGCTGGAGGATGGGCAGTTCTGGTTCCCGAGACTGTCAATGGGTGCCCGCAGGCGAGGGCCCGCACTGCGGGCTCCGCAGTCCCCGCGTGCTCTGAAAGCCGACGCTGGCTGTGAACATCCAACTGTTGTTATAAGTACTGGTGGGCGCAGTGAACCAGGCCCTCACGTGTGAGGGCCGACACTGCGCGCTCGTGTGTGTTGAGGCAGTGTCACAGCGTCTCCAAGCTCTGTAGACCAGGAAGGCTGCACACCTCCTCCCAAGCTCTTCGCCCCAGGTGCAGTGCGACGCGAGCTCCTCATGCTTCTGGCGCTCGTGGCTAGCTTGCAGATGTTCTTGCACAGCAAATGCAACAAATGCAAAGTGCTTCTGAACGCTCAGCAAACGATCAGTTCTGGATGGACCCTGCTTCCAAACAGCCACCAGTTCACTGTTGCACGGCCGGAGTGTGCACACACACTGGCTGCACCGGAGCTGCACTGCACGGAGCTGCAGCCAGGCCCCGGTCCATGCCTAAGCAGCGGGGGCGGACAATGACACGCGCATTCTGCCCAGCATTGCATGCGCGCCTGTACGCCGCGACAGCGGTGGCAACAGGCGCACAACGCCTCCAGCACCAGGCACACTGCGCAGCAGCATGATGCACCGCCTGGAGCCGCACCACTTCAGCATGCGCAGTGCCCTCACGGCAGGCCTCTGCCTAGCCAGTCCCAAAAGGCGAAGCGGGCCTAATGCACCCAAGCGCATATACCACTGGACCTCAATGGGGGCAGTAGCAAACCTACTGCCCTTGCAGTTGACCAGGATACAGCAGCTCACACGCGCTCGAACCGAGCCCCAGGCTCACAAACGCCCACTCCACACTGCAGGCACATGCAGGCCACTCCTTGCACTCCATCCGCCACACGCCAACGCGCGCACGCGCGCGCGAGCAGCTGGCGGGGCGCCTCCAGCAAAGCAGAGGTGCTGGCACCCCGCACGCCGCCCGCGCATGCGTTGGGCCCCGCGCAGCAGTGCGGCGCGCGCGGCTGGCGCCAGGTCAGGCATAGTAGTTAAGGCTCGCCTTCTTCTTACTCTGCACCTGAATAATGCCCTCGTTGAAGTCCTCATGGTTTACCTGCGCCGGCCGCGCACGCAGGGGACGTCATAAAGAGGCAACTGGACCCTGCGAACGCGCTTCGCCTAGGCTGCTTGGGCTTGCACACTTGCGAACAAGGCATTGGTTGCGACGCCATGCAGCACGAGGATGCTAGCACCCGGCGACATATGCCCACTCAGGGCGCGCTGCCTGAGGCTGTCGCTGTAGCTAGGACTTGCACAGGGCTTGGGTCAACCATGTTGAGCAGCTCCGGCCGCGAGCGCGCCTCCCCCGCGCCATGGCGCAGCGCAAGCACGCCGGCCCCCATGCACAGAGGATGAAGCGCAGGCAGGGTGCCCGGCGCCCGAGAGCACCGCGCGGCCAGTGATATGGTACCACCCTACCCTGCCCTAAGCAGGCGCACGCCTCGGTCGCGTCGCGGCGCAGCGCGAGCATGCCGGCCTCCACGCACACCGCCTTGAGCTGCGCGGCGTTGAAGTCGTCGGTGGAGCGCGCGAGCTCCTCGAAGTTGACGTCGGGCGAGACGTTCATCTTGCGCGAGTGGATCTGCAGGATCTTCGCGCGCGCGTCCTCGGTCGGGTGCGGGAACTCGATCTTGCGGTCCAGGCGCCCGCTGCGCATGAGCGCCGGGTCCAGGATGTCCGCGCGGTTGGTGGCCGCAATGACCTGCGCGCCGCCGCGGCAGGTCGCAGCCGCCCCGCCATGCATCCCAGCCGCCGCGCAGCACCAGCGCCGGATCCAGGGTGTCCGCGCGGCTGGCGGCTGCGACAATTTACCCATGGCTGCGACAACCGACCCATGGCCGCGACAGGCCGCGACGTCCTCCCTGTGTTCCATGTCACAGCCTCACAATACCCTATTCCAAAGCTGACTCCCGACTTTCGCTGACAGGTGCGCCGCCCTGCCGCACCCTTCGGCACCCCTGTGCTGCCTAGCAGCTCTGTCGTCACACGCGCACTGCATGCCATTTGGCATGGGCCCTGTCAAAGGCCCTGCTGCGCTAAAGTCAACGGCCCTGTTGTGACAGTCACAGCGCTCACAGAGTTTCCCGCACCATATCCAGGTGCTGTCAGATATCACGGCCATACTTTCGAAGCTGCTTTTGCACGCCGCACAGCGCACACCTCGAAACCCTGTTTACCTGAGAAATACGCGCAGCACGCGGGGCGCGCGCAGGGCGGCACCTTGATGTTCTCGTCCGAGGAGAAGCCGTCCAGCTGGTTGAGCAGCTCCAGCATGGTGCGCTGCACCTCGCGGTCGCCGCTGAGCTCCGAGTCGAAGCGCTTGGTGCCGATCGCGTCGATCTCGTCGATGAAAATGATGCACGGCGACTTCTCCTTGGCCAGCGCAAACGCGTCGCGCACGAGCTTGGCGCCGTCGCCGATGAACATCTGCGCGCACGGTCGGGCGCCCGCGGTCGCGCGCTGGGCTGGCGAGCTTGTCAGAGCGCGCCGCGTGTACAGGAGGCCTGCTCACTGCACATCGTCTTTGCCATAAGAATTCTGCCGTGGCAAACACCTGCAAAGGCTTGGAGCATCGGCAAGCACAGCTCAGTGGGCGGCACCCTGTGCGACCTTGCCTCGCAGAGTGCTTACAGGCTTGCACCCATGCCAGACATGACTTCCTTCCCACTATGATGGCCAAAAGCGCAGCGTGCGCGCGCCTGCACAAGCTGCGGCCCCGCCAGCTTGAGAAACGTGGCGTTGGTCTGCGCGGCGCATGCGCGCGCGAGCAGCGTCTTGCCCGTGCCGGGCGGCCCGTACAGCAGCACGCCCTTGGGCGGCCTGATGCCCAGCGACTTGAAGCGCTCCTGCGCGCATGCAGGAACCCCCATCCAGACTCAGGGACATGCAGCGGTGCGCCGCCAGGAGCGCAGCCCGTGCGCAGGCACGCCATGCAGGTGATTACGCGCCCAGCAGACTGTCGCGCTCCTATGCATGTGCACTCTGAGCTCCTCTTCGAAGAGGGCATGTTACCGGCAGCTCTGACTGCAGCCAGTAGGAGACGGAAAGGTTTACTGTAACCTGATATGTTGTGCCACGGGGCGGCCCTAGCAGCTGGGCCGCAGGCGCGGCGCAGCGCGCCTTGTGCGTGACGGGCAGCACGATGGCCTCCACCAGCTCCTGGATCTGCTTGTCCAGGCCGCCGATGTCGGAGTAGTCCTCGCTCGGCTTCTCGTCCACCTCCATGGCCTTCACGCGCGAGTCGTACTCCGCCGGCAGCGTGTCCAGGATCAGGTACGAGTCCTGTGCGCGCGGGTAGGGTTTAGGGTAGGGCGCCGCACATATTGGAAGCCGCAACAGCGCTCTCCGCCGCCCGCGTCGTCTGGCTGCACAGCTTGCCGCAGCTGAGCAGTCACTCGTTGGGCCGCGAATGCCTGCCAAGGCCTCGCGCAACTGCTTGCGAGCGGCGCGAGCTGCGCTCGATATAGATGTGTTCGGCGTGCAGGTCCTGCGCTCTCTTGCTGCTTCTCTCGCAGCGCCTGCCTTCTCCAAGCGGCAGTCCGGCTCCCGTGCCAAGCAGAGGGCGAAGCTGACATGCCGGCAGAGCCTTTGCGCTGGGTGGAGAGTGACACTGGCAGGCCAGGTGGAACACAGCAAGAGCGCCTGTCCATAACAAGGGGTCTGGGGAGCGTTGTCTCAACAACACCGCTGCCCAAGCGTAACGCTCTTGACACGTGCACAGGCATAACACCCTTCTGCGGCGCCGTGCAGGCAGCTGCAGACACCGACTCATGACTGGCATGGGGCGGCGGATACAGCTTGTTCAGCCTGCAGAGGGCTGACCGACATAGGCGCGGCACAGGCCTCGGCAGGGCCGCGCCTTGTTGACGCCGACGAGGTCGCCTGGCCGCAGCTTCTCGGCGTCCACCAGGCCGACGACCGGCAGGAAAATCGTCTGGCGCGTGGACGTCTTGAGCACGACGCACTTGCCGCGCCGCTGCGCGTCCAGGTCCACCGCCGCGCCGTCCTCCTCCTCGTCGTCCTCCGGCTGCACGTCTAGCACCTCCACCACGTTGCCGACCAGGTACGGCAGCTGGTTGTTCAGCTTAATCTTCTCCTTGTTCTCCTTGATCTGCGCGCGCCCCGCGCCGGCGGCCTCGGCGCCTGCACGGGCTGCAGCCGCCAGGGCGAGACACAGGACGAGACACCATTGCAGTGCTTGTCCAACTGCAGGCTGCACCACAGGCTACCGTATCCAGCTCTTACACTCCTGCGTGTGCACGCGCGCCTTGTCCTTCAGGCCGCTCTGCTCCAGGCCCAGGCGCGTGGACTCGTCCTTGAGAACGCGGATCTCATTATCCAGCAGCCGCGAGCGTCGCACCACGTCCTCCGCTGACATGTGCGCAAACTCTGGTGGCAGCGCGGACGCCTGGTCGGCATCATCAAAGATTTCCTTCTCAAGATCCATCTCTGCTTGCTGCCGTGCAGGTCCTGCTGTTGCGGGCTACCCCATAAGCACTCTTGAATCGACTATGCGTTCCACTGGGCAGCTTGAGGCAAAGCGGGGTGCTACGAGCCAAGCCGGTGCGCTTCTAGACAAGCGGCAGGCAGTGCTGCCTTCACCTGGACGCGTCACTAATCTTGCTTGCCGGAAGCTGGAGTTTGCTTGATGCCTGCTTTGATAGGTGTTCATACCGGAGAAGAACAGGGTTGTCGAGGGTTGGCAGTGCAACATTGGTGCAACATGATGGTGCTCCCTACATTGCACGCATGCCAACACCCAATGGCGCTATCTGCGGCTGCGCCTGCGCTTTCCAGCCTTCACTTTTGCCCGGTTCTCAGGGCCGGCCGGCGCCGCAGGCGAGGCGGCCTTGGCCGCGTCTGCCGCCTGTGCCTCTGCGGCGGCAGCCGGGGCAGCGTTCAAGTCCTGCGCGACCACGCAGTCACAGTCACCCTCGAATGGCGCATGCATTTGACCAGAACATGCAAGCAGGTTTCCTGCCGCACGTGTAGGGTTTGGCCTGTCAGACAGGCCATGCTCCACACCTGATCCAGTGACGCATGGCGTGTCGCATGGCCTTGCATGCACCGTAGGCGAGCCGCGCCGCAGGCACCTGGTGTGACAGGCGTGACAAGTGTGCAAGCAGCAGCCCTAGAAGAGGGTAGTGTTAGAATGGCTCGGACTGGAGTGGTCCGGACTGAAGCGGTTCAGGGTGCGCGCCTGCGCCTGCAGGCAGGACGGCGCGCGGAAGCCGGCCAGGCTGGGCTGCGCGCGGCGCAGCAGGCGCAGCGCGAGCGGGTCGCCTGGCGCCGCGCCGCGCAGCAGCGCCACATTGCCGTCGTTGGCGAGCTGCAGCAGCGCCGAGAACAGGCGCGACACCTGAGCCGCATGCGCCCCCTTCCTCGCCTACAGTGTCCTGTTAACGCCTGGCCATGGGAGCACACAGTTTTTGCGTTATGTGTTTAAGGCATGTTAGGCGTGCATCCTGTCCTGTCCTGCGCAGTGCCAGACGACATGTCCTGGCTACGCTGCACGGCACCTGGCTTTCAACACCCCATGCGGTAGGCTGGGCGAGCGACGCATGCGACTCAGCTGGGACGCTGCTCACTGGCAGACTCTGCACGCAGCCGATGCACACCCGCACATCAGGTCTCGTGAGGCACAATTGTGAGGGCAGCAGCGGTCGGCCGCGCCTGCCACTTGTGCGAGCGGGCGGCGACTGCCGCAAAGGGCACTGCGGGCGCGGCGGCAGGGTCGGGCTCTCCCGCATCAGGGTCGGCCACGCTCAGGCGCGCCAGGTTGCCCAGGATGTCCCCGCCATACCTTTGCCCGGTACACAGGCGTTAGCTGATGGTGAGGACAACCCGGCTTTTCGGCAACATCATACCCTGTCTCAGCCCCTGAGCATGCGCACCACCAACTCGAAGCAGCACCCAAGAGACGGTTCCGCATGCTGTGGTTGCGCCGCTGCCCTCAGAAGAGCCAGCCAAGAGCACGGCCCATCTCAGCCAGCTTCAGACTGCACCCTGGGGAGTGCAGGCACACCACACTTACCCTCCCCCCGAAAACATCAGCACAGGACCCCGCAGCATGCAGCCAGGCGTGGCGGCGCACGCGTGGATGTCAAATTCGCCGCGCGCATCCTGCGCGGCCAGCAGCGGGCCGATGCGGCCGCGCCAGCCAGCCACGCGCACGGCGAGCGCGCTCTGCACCTCCGCCGCGGCGGCCTCCGCGATGAACGCGTCGGTGTGCGCGCGGCACAGGTCCTCGTAGCTGGTGCCGGCGGCTGCAAAGCCGTCGCTGCGCCCGTCCTCCGCAGCCAGTCCGCCTGCCAGTTCAAGCGCGGCGCTGTCACGGCGGCCCGGCCAGCCCGAAGCGCTGCGACCGCTCTGGCGGCGCTGCTCAAAATGAGCGGTGTCAGCAGGCCACTGCCTCGCGGCGCATGCCCCGACGGCCTGGGCTGCACTGCAGATCGGTGGCGCAGCGCGCTCGGCGGCAGCCAGCGCAATCGCGCTTGCAGCACACGGAGGCCTGAACGCGCCCTGCGGAGTGACGGCACTGCCTCGGTGCGTCACAAGCAGCCCGCGCACCTGCAGCGGCAGCCCAGGCCGGCGGCGCGGCGCCCGCCGCGGCGAGCGCGGCCAGGTCTGGCTCGGCCAGGTCGCCGGCGGCTGCGCCGCCGTCGCCGGCGTAGGGCGGCGCGTCATCGCCGTCTGAAGGCGGGCCGCCGCCGTCCCCATCAAAGCCGCCTGCAGGGCAGCGCGGCCCTGTCAGGCTTGCTTTTCCGTGTTTGCCAGCAGGCGCATGCCCACCCATAGACAGCAGATTCTGATGGGGGGTGAGCACGGTCATGCCCACGGCACGTCTGTGACCATGCCTGTGGGCATGAGCATGCCAGCCTGTCCGGCAGCTGCGCAATGCGTGAACCAAGCGATGACCCTGTTTCAGAGTACAATGGCAGCCCCCTATAGCTGCCATCAGATATGGCGGGCCTCTACCAAACTGTCTGCGCACCGCCATAGTCATCACCGAGGTCGCCACAGCCGCCGTCCATGCCGGGCTCGAACGCCGCGCCCATCACGCCATTGGCCCCCCCGTCGCCGGCGTAGCAGGCTCCCGCCCCGAGCGCGGCGCCCGCCTCGGCCTCGAGAGGCTCGCCGGCCCGCCGCGCGCCGCCCGCGCGCCGCCGCTGCGCCTGCTGCTCGCCGCGCGCCGCCGCCGCGCGCGCGCGCAGCACATACCTGCAAACGCACATGAGCGAACTCAGGCTCCTGCATCCACAGCAATATACTGAGCGCCGCAGCCGCGCATGCGCACTGCACGTACCTGAAGTGCCCATGAAGACACTGAGCGCGTTGGGAAACACCTGAGGTGCGTGGTAAGGCGGTTGCGCCATCGGCTAGCAGTGCCTGACTCCGCAGCGAAGCAGGGTTGTGGATGGGCGGGCCCGCCGCCATGCGCCTGGCGCCGCAGCGGTGCTGGCTCTGGGGCGCACTCGAATTCCGGGAACGCGAGCGCGTCGGTCGCGGGCGGCAGCGCGCCGCCGGCCGCGTCCCGGGCGGGGGCCGCCCGGGGCGCGCGCGGCCGCGGCGGGCGGCCCTTGCGGAAGGGCCGCAGCGGCAGGCCGCCGGCCGCGTGCGGGTCCAGCGGCGCGTACGGGTCGTGGAAGGCGGGCCCGGGCGCGGGGGGCGGCCCGGGGCCCGTAACGGGGGCGCTCTGGCCCGCGCCCCCGCTGGCCGCCCGCCCCGGATCGTGAGCGTGCGGCGCGTCCCCTGCGCGCACCTCGCGTGGGTTGGCGAGAGGGAGAAGGCCTCCGGACTGCAGGTGCAGGGTAAGCCATGAGATACACAACGCGAGGCGCTGCATGTGCGGCACGGGTCGGCAACGCCTGGAGCACTGGGCACTGAGCCTGCGCCCCTGACGACCCCGCGACTGCAGCGCTGCTGAAGAGCTGCCGCGACGCCGGGTGACGCAGACAGCCAGCAGACATGGGGACGCGCGCGTGGCGCGCCGTCCGCCGCCGGGGCGGATGCGCGCACCGCCGCCGTCGTCCCAGCCGTCGTCGTCCCCTCCAAACCCGCCGTCGTCGCCGCTGCCATCATCCCAGGCGCAGGCGGCTGTCGCAGTCCGGTCCTCGCGCGCGCTGCCGCACGCCTGGGCGCCGTCGGCCGCGCCACCGTCGCCCGCGTCGGCCCCGCCTGCTGCCAGAGGGTGTGAGCAGGCTGCTGTGCCCTGGCTCATGGATGGCACAACAGCGACCGGCATTTCCGCGGATGCCACGGCTTTTGATCCGGCGGAAAGGCAGCGGAGATATCTCGCATCACAGCAAAGCCTACCATGTGCCCTAGGAGCGCAGCTGCCGCGCCAGCAGGGTTGCCAGCGGGGTTGCTTCCCTAAGAGAATAACGGAGCCAGAGCAGGCAGGCAAGCGCATATCTACGGGGTGCGGCAGCCCACCTGGCATGTGCGGGGCGCCCGCGGCGGCGGCGGCGTCGCAGCGCTGCAGCCGCTCGTCCAGCGCGTCGCCGTCGTGCGGCTCCAGCAGCAGCGCGCCCGAGCGGTGCACGGCGCACGCGGCGACCTGGGCGAGCACTGGACCTTTAGAGGGATGGCATCAGGAGCCTCGGGACCTGGCGTGGGGAGCTGCAAAGAGCGCGCGCTGCTTGCTGACCGTGTGGCGGTGTCGCGAGAGGCGTGAGGCGGCCACTGCCAGCGCACTCGGGCACCGGCAACAGACCCGGAAAGCATGCGTGCGTGCTTCATCATTCCTACAGGCCATGTAGGTCATGACCTCATCTCATGCCAGTCCGGCCCAGAGCAGCCGGCGCTGTGCAGGCGCCGGTGGCGCCGCTGGGGCGCGCATGGCCGCTCCCGCAGTGAGGGGGTCGGCCCGGCGCGCCGGCGCACCCGAGGGTTGCCGCCCTCGCTGTCAGGCCGCGCGCCGCCTGCACAGCGCGCACCTCCCTGTTCAGACACGCAGCGGTCGTGTGCCATGAGCAGCGGGCTGCAGCCGTGCGCCGCATGCAGACCTGCTCCGCAGCAGTGCAGTGCAAACACGTTTGGGCCGCCCTCGACGAGCACTGCTCTGGCACTGGCACGGGCGCGGCTGTGCAGAGCGTGGCAGGGCGCAGTGCGGAATGGCCACAGTCCCCATCATCAAGGGGGCAGAGCAGGCGCCGGCAGGTCTCCTGCAGCGCTCGCCCCTGACCGCAATGCGCTGCTCGGCGCCCGAGCTGAGGCGCCCACCTCTGCCTTCCAGGGCGAGGAGCGCGGCGGGCGCCTGCGGCGGCGGCGCGGGCGCCTCCGCCGCGCCCTCGTCCAGGTCAATGCCCGCGCCCTCTGCGCGCGGTTTGGAGCAGGGCGCTCAGCGGCGCGCATGGCTTGAGTCAAGGCGCCCCGCCAGCTCTGCGGCCCCGAACGCGAGCAACGCGCACGCAGGAAAGGCGGGAGGGTTGCGCGGTGGGCGCGAGGGTGATGCAGCCCGGCCGCTCCCCGTACCCCATACCCTACCATTGTTTGAGGGTACCCTAACCTTACCATATGGCCGGCAGCTGGCAGGGCAGCCACCTTCCAGCACGTCGTCCAGGTTGAGGAAGGCCTCCTCGCCGCCAAACTCATCGTCGGGGTCCTCCGCGGCGGCAGCACCCCGCGCGCCCGCCTCGCGCTTCCTGCCGCCGCCCGGCCCACGGCCACTCGCTGCCGCCCTGGGTGTCCCAGCCGCAGGCGCCCTGCGCAGCGCACCGAATGGCGGCACGGCTGCCCGACACCCACAGCTTCAACGTTGAGAGCATGCCAGGAGCACACTCGCTCAGCCCCACTAGAGTCTGCTTTCCAGTGCCCGGCCTAGTATTGCTGGCGCCGCCGCGCGCTCGGCGCGCTGCGGCCCTGCGCCCGCACACTCCAGCGCGACGCACGACCGGCTCTGCCGACGGCAGCAGCGTTGGGCGCGCCGCCCGAACAGGCCGGACGCCGATGCCGCTCCAGCAGGCCCGCTCCAGCGCAGGCGGGCGCACTGTGCGGAGAGCGCGAGCAACACAAGCCGCAGCCGTCCTCACAGCAGTTTTATGTTGTGAGGCTCCGCAGGCATGTGTCAGCGGCTCCAGCGCCCCAGTGAGGCCCAGCCAGCGGCGCCGCTCCAGCGGCCAGCGGCCAGCGGCCCTATACCCTATAGCGGAAGCCCCAGCCCTAGGGCGCCCAGGGCCAGGCGGCGAGCGCCGGCGCCCGCGCACCGCTTGTCGGCGACGTGCGCCAGCGCCTGGTGCACCAGCGTGTGCAGGTACTCCACCTTGCGGCTGTACACGCAGGCTGAGCCCTGGATGACCAGCGCGGCTGCCGGCGGCGCCCGCAGCCCTCAGTGCCCCAGCTCCTTACTATTTTTGTACACCCGACGTAGCATTCTGTGCACAGGTCTTCATTACAGCAGCCTAATCAGAGGCGCAGAGGCGCGCAGCGGCTGCAAGGCTGCAGCCAGGTGGCCAAGCGAGCAGCGTCGCACTGTGCTGGGTCAGTGCATTCCGCGCCAGAGCGCGCTTGCGGCACACACTGCTCGCTGTCAGGCGACGCAGGGACATGCACCTCGTGCACCCCTAGTGCACACTGGAAAGGCCGCGCAAGCGCTGCAAGGCAGGGCCGGGCGGAGCGGTGGTGCAGCACGCGCCGCGCGCAACGCCGTCGCCCGGCCGGGCGCACCCTCGGCAAAGTTCAGCGTGGCGCCGCCCTCGAAGCTGAACGTTATGTGCTCCAGCTCGTCCTGTGCGCACGTGCCTCAGCCCGGAGGACCTGCCTGCCCGCTGCACGCCACGAGCACGTTTGCTCAAGAGCAGGGGTGGCCGCGGGCGCGGCGCACCAGGTACTCCTCCAGCTCGCTGGCGATGTTGATATCCCAGTTGGCCGCCATGTCTTTTATGGGCTGCAGCAGGTGCGCAAACTTGCAGTCCTCAGCGAGAAGTGCGGACGCCATGGCGCGCGCCGCGTCCAGGGCCGTGCTCGTGCGGCGCTGCGGCGGTGAGGTACGGACGGCACTGTGTGTATACGACAAGCTGGTGGGGCTGTGCGAAAGTATTTCAAACGGGAACAGGGCAGCTAACCTTGCCTGCTCCCGCAGCAGCTGGCGATCGCAGGACAGCTTTGCGGCCCTGCTCGCCTGATTGTTGAGACTGTGCTTGTTTTGTAAGAAGGAAGCGGTAGCGCAGCGCCGCACACAGGCTTTCTGGGAGCTGCGGAGTGCGCCGCGCGAGTAGCGCAAGCGTCCGTGCCACGAGCAGGCCTCCGGCGGAGAGCCTGAGGCGCGGGCGCGCGGGCATGGCGTGAGCCCGTGCCTGCGGCGGGCCGGGCAGGCGCCTTTGCTGGCTGGCAGGGCGCTGGCCGAGATGGAAATGGAGCACCACACCCGAGGAAGCCTGGTCTGGGTGAACGACGCACAGGCGGGATGGGTCAAGGGCGAGGTGCTGGGCCTCGAGGGCAGCAAGCTGCGGGTCCGGACGGAGACGGGCGTCACCCGGCTGTGCAGCCCGGCAGACTGCCCCTTGCAGAATCCATCGTCCAGGATGGGCGTCGAGGTGAGGCTCAGCAGCATGCCGGCACTTGCAGGCGTTGCGCTCGGCTTGTGCGGCCGGCCGCACGGCCTGCACCTCGCACGGGGCGGGCTGGGCCGTGCGCGCACCTGCGCGTTCTCCGCAACATCTGGCCGCTGCCGTGAAAATGTCTCGAGCACGCCGGCCACCGGCGCGGCCGGTTGTGCGGTGTGCGCGCGTCTGCGACGCCGATTGGCGCTGCGCGGCTGCGCAGGACATGACAACGCTGTCGTACCTGAATGAGCCGGGCGTGCTGTGGAACCTGCGGTGCCGCTACGTGCTGGACGCCATTTACACATACACTGGCTCCATCCTGATCGCCGTCAACCCGTTTGCGCGGCTGCCGCACCTGTACGGCGCGCACATGATGGAGCAATACCGCGGTCGCGACCTGGGCGAGCTGTCGCCGCACGTGTACGCGATCGCGGACGCGGCCTACCGCCAGATGCGCAAGGAGATGCGCAGCCAGTCAATCCTGGTGCGCGGCTCGGCGTGGCTCGGCGCGCACGTAAGCCGCGTGCGCTGGTCGCTGCCAGGCACCCGCCTGCAAGACCCGCCGTCAGCAGCCCGCTGCGTGTCGCGCTGCGGCCTCGGGCGAAGACAGGCGCGGCCAACGGGGCGACGCGCCGCAGGTGAGCGGCGAGAGCGGCGCCGGCAAGACGGAGACGGCGAAGCTGATCATGCAGTACCTGGCGTGGATGGGCAACGCGGGCGTGCTCGAGGAGGGGCCCAGCGTGGAGCAGCAGGCGCGTCCACCCGTGCCTTGCTTCTTTGCGCACAATGTGTGGGCCTGCGGAGCGCCCGCAGGCTGCCGGACCAGGCGCTGCGCTGGCGCCAGCCAGCTGCCGCCAGCATAGTGACTTAATGGTTCGAGCGCGGGTTGCTCGGCGCGCCGCCGAGGCGAGCGGCGGCCGGCGCGGGCGATGTGCAGCGCAGCGCAGGGCGCGCAGCAGGGCGGATAGGGGCTGCTCGGGGTCAGCCGGGGAGAGGGCTGGCGAGGCGGCCGCGCAGGGGAGCAGGCAGGGCAGAGACGCGGAGGGGTTGGCGCGGCGCGGGAGACTGCTGGGCTGCGGCAGGCCTGCGCGCTGGGGTAGAGCTGGGGGCGCCTGGGCGGTGCACCGCTGCTGGGATGCTGGCAGCGCGCTCGCCTGGCAGCAGGCAGCGCCGCGACCCGAGCAGAGACGGCACCCGGCCAGCTGAGGCGGAATGGACGGCAGCAGGCGGCACGTGCGCGTGACGGAGCGCCAGGGCAGCGAGCGCTGCGCAGAGAGAGGCTGGCGGCGCACGGCGGCAGCGCGCCTGGGTGCACGCAGCGAGGGGTGCCTGGCTGCAAGGTGGAGGTCGCGTGTGTGCTGGAGGCCGGGGTCGCGCGGAGGAGCGGAGCGTGTTCTGCTGTGGCTGCGGCGCGTCATTTCCCCGGCAGCAGGACGCGCCTGGGAAGTCGCTGCGGGTGGCGTGTGGCAGGTCACTCGTCCAGGCCTCGGCTCAGCAGCGGTGGCCGCTGCTCGGCGGTCGCCGCCCGGCGGTAGCACGCGGGCCCGCCGGGCGCTGGAGGCGTCTGGCAGCAGGGCTGCGGCTCGGAGGCGCCGCCAGCGCTGCTGCGGCAGACGCGCCACCGGCCTGGCAGCCGGCGGGGCGTGGCGGCGCCGCGGCCAGGCTGCGGCGCGGCAGCCTAGCGGTCGTGGCCGGCGCGGGAGGCAGCCGTCAGCGGGCGCGCGAGGCAGCACTGCGGGGAGGGCAGCGGCGCACGGCCGCCCGCAGCCCCGCCACGCAGCAGCGCAGGGTCTTGGGCGCGGCAAGGGCCAGCCGCGAGCAGCAGCCCGCAAGCCAGCACCGGCCCCGGCCTGGCTGCAGGCGCCCGGGCCGCACGGGCAGCAACGGCGCCGGCCGCAGTGCGGGCGGCGCGCGCTCTGCCAGCCGCGCCGCAGGCCGCAGGCGACCGCTGCCTGCGGCGCATTTGCAGTGATACGGTAGAGTATGCCTACCCTAACCCTATACCTGGCTGGCGCGGCGCGCGCAGGTGCTGGAGTCCAACCCGCTGCTGGAGGCGTTCGGCAACGCGAAGACCGTGCGCAACGACAACTCGTCGCGCTTCGGCAAGTTCGTGGAGATCCAGTTCAGCGCCAAGGGCCGCATCAGCGGCGCGGCCGTGCGCACGTACCTGCTGGAGCGCTCGCGCGTGGTGCAGCTGACCGACCCCGAGCGCAACTACCACATCTTCTACCAGGCACGCTCATGGCATTGCCCATGGCGAGGGTCACTGTAGGGCAGGGTAGGGCGCACAAGGACTCGTCCTTGTTGGGCTGCTGCAGCTCCACGGTGCATGCCGAATAAGGCAGCTCCTTGATGGTCCGCACGCCTCAGGCCGCGGCTGCATGTTGCCTGACGGACTGGCGCCCAGCGCACCCAGCGTGCTGCCCCCAGTTGTCACGCTGGTGCACAGGCCTTGCTTCACGCCGCACCGTGCAGGAGGCGCGACTGCCGCGGGATGCTGCTCCCTGTGCCTGGCGTGCCGGCTGCACAGCATGGCGGCAGGCCCTGCAGCGAGCAGCGCACGCGGCGGGGGCGGCAGCCACGGCCTGACCCTCGGGCCTGATCCTCGGGCCGTGGGCGCGCGCGCAGCTGTGTGCGGGCGCCGCGCCGGAGGAGCGTGCGGCGTGGCAGCTGGGCGCCGCCGCGGACTACCACTACCTCAACCAGTCGACCTGCTTCGACCTGGCCGGCGTGGACAACGCGGCCGAGTACAAGGCGCGCGCAGGCTCTGACCGTACTATAACCCTGCTAGGGCTAGGGGGCCTGCGGCCGGCCCGCTTGGCTAGCCCCTCTGTCCCGCTGGCGCATCGACGATGCAGCTGAGCGGCGGCGCGTGCAGCGCCCGGTGCACCCTGGCTCCGGCCCGCGCGCGGTGGGCGCGCGGCCTGCCGCCCATTGCCGGGCCCGCGCGTCGGGCGTGCCAGCACATGGCTGCAGCCTGCGCGCGCGGCTGCTCACCCTCTACGGGCGGGCCCGGCGCTTGCGGCTGTGCGCACGTGCGCGGGCTCACATGGGGACGTCGTCCGGCACCGGACGCGGGCGCTTGCCGGGACGTCAGACATATCAAGTGTCACGCAAATCACCCGGCGTGTGCGCGCGCGCGCAGCGGACGCGGCGCGCGATGACGCTGGTCGGCATCCCGGAGGCGGAGCAGGCGGCCGTGTGCGCGCTGGTGGCCGCCGTGCTGCACCTGGGCAACGTCGCGTTCGCGGACGCGCGCGGCGGCGAGGCGTCGGCGGTCGCGCCCGGCGCGCCGGCGCGCCACCTGGGCGCCGCCGCCGCGCTGCTGGGCGTGGACGCCGCCAGCCTGGGCCGCGCGCTGACCACGCGCACGCGGCACACCGTTGACGGCGTGCCCCCGGCCCGCTCGCCGCCGGGGGGCTGCGCGGTGACACAGGGGGTTGAGCGACGAGTTTGGAGCTCCGCTCGGCAGCACGTCTGCGCGTGAGGGCCGGCGCGGCGGCGCCGCCGCGCTGTGTCGTGCCCGCCGCGTTCTGCCGCCCGCCGGCCCAGTCAGGCGGCGCGCGGCGCGAGCGGGCGAGCATATGCGCAGACACGCCGGGCGCAGACACGCGGCGCGCCGCCCGGACGCGCAGGCCCGATCGTGAGCCCGATTGACGTGCGCGCGGCGACTGACAACCGCGACTCGCTGGCCAAGACGCTGTACCAGCGCCTGTTCGACTGGCTGGTCGCCACGGTCAACACGTCCATCGGGCAGGACGCCAGCGCGCCCACGCTGGTCGGCGTGCTGGACATTTACGGCGCGCGCCCTCTGCGCATCGCTCAGGATAGGGGTAGGGTAGGGTTAGGTAGAGCCGGCGCGCGAGCCCGGGCGCAGGAGCAGGCCGACGGACAGGGGCGTAGCGACGCGGCTGCCTGACCAGTGCGCACGCAATCGGCTTGCTCGGCCTGCGGCGAGCGGGGAGCAGGGGGGCAGCTGATGGCCTGTTATAGGTGCTTGGGGAGCGGCTGGGCATACGCCGTGCAGGGCCCTGCAGGGCCTCACCCGCGCCCTGTGCCGCGCGCAGGCTTTGAGTGCTTTAAGGAGAACGACTTCGAGCAGTTCTGCATTAACCTGGCGAACGAGAAGCTGCAGCAGCACTTCAACCAGCACGTGTTCAAAATGGAGCAGGCGCGCCGCCGCGCCCGCCCGCGCCTGTCACCCAGCCCGAATGACGGGGCAGCGCGCCCGCCCCGCGCAAGCCGGGCAGGCGTGCGAGGGCGGGGGCGCCGCTGACCGCGCCGCTTGCGCCCGCCCGCGTGACAGCCTGAGCGCCACTGGCACCTGGCGCACGTGTGTCGCATGGTACATGTTGCCAGCGCCCTGTGTCGGGCTAGGGGTATGTACCTTGCCTTAACCCGCCACCTGGGAGTGCACGTCGCAAGACCCTACCCTGACTCCGCGCAGGCGGAGTACGAGCGCGAGGCCATCGACTGGTCCTACATCCAGTTCGTGGACAACCAGGACGTGCTGGACCTCATCGAGCGCCGCCCGCTCGGCATCCTGGACGTCCTGGACGAGCAGTGCCGCTTCCCGAGGGCGCGCGCTTGGGGCCAGGGTAGGGTTAGGGTACGGTAGTGTGAGCATTGCCGCTTCCCGCGGGCGCGCCCCCGGGGCTGGGGCGCAGCACCCGTCCTCGTGCAGGCTCACCGGCAGTCTCCCGCTCTGGCGCTCCAGGCATCCTGGGCAAGCGGCGTTGCGTCCAGCGGGGGCGCACCCTGGCTCAGGGCGCAGCAGATGCGCGAGCACGCCCTGCACCCCCGTCAACCCAACAGGCAGTGCTCTTCATGGCAGGTCCTGTCCTGCCGTGTAGCTTTTCGGGCCTACCTTGTGGGCCTTGTCGCCGAAAGAAGCCTACCGAGCACCTTACATGGGGGCCTGGCAGCCGGAGCATGCGCCGAGCCGCCGTCGTAACCCCTACCATAACCCTATGACGGGCGCGCGTCAGGCCACCAACGCGGACTTTGCCAACCGGCTGTACGCGGCGCCGGAGGTGGCCAAGTCGCCGCGCTTCGCCAAGCCCAAGCTGGACCCGACCGGCTTCACGATCCAGCACTACGCGGGCGGCGTGCAGGCGCGCGCGCCCGCGCCCGCGCCGGGCCCAGCCTCATTGCAAGCAAGGCCTGTTGCTCGTGCCTGTCTCCGCCTCAGAGCCCTCCCCTCTCGCGCGGGCCTCTGAGGGCCCTCGAGGGCCGCGCGAGGCAGCAAGCGGGTCGGCCCAGCGGCGGACGCGTGCCCGATCATGCGCGTCGCTTGTCACCGCGGTGTGGGACGTCAAGGGTCGCACCGCCCCTGCGTTGCAGCTGCTGCAACCAGACAGGCATGCTTGTGCAGGCCTGGCGCGCTCCACCGGCCCGCGCAGCTGTGCCGGGCAGTGCTGTGTGCGGGCGCGGGCTGCGCTGCCGCCGCCTGACCGCGCCCCGCGCGCGCGCAGTACCGCACGGCCGCGTTCCTGGCCAAGAACCGCGACTTTGTGGTGGGCGAGCACCAGGCGCTGCTGCAGGCCAGCGCGCGGCCGTTCGTGGCCGCGCTGTTCCCGCCCGAGGCGGAGGCCAACTACAGCGCGCCGGTGCGCGGCTCTGCCTGGCGCCATGGCGGCAAGTGTTAGTCTGGCCGCGCCAGGTTGTGGATCTGTCATACACGTGCCGGCGCTGGGGATGACCACATGTGTTCGGCGCACGCGCGTGCGTGGCCGCGCTGCATGTGCCCAAGTAACGACTGGTGGCATAGGCCGCTGCAGCGCTGCTGCGGCGCTGCCGGCGTGACGGCGCGATGTGGCTGCATAGGCTCAGCTCGCTGCCGCGCCCCTTGGCAGAGCCGGGGGGGGGGGGGGCTCGAAACCGGCGGGGGTCCGGCTCGGGGCCTGCTACAGGGTTGCCAGAGCATGAGCTCGAGGGTCCGACAGGGGGTGTGCCGGGGCGGCAGACGGGCGGGCGCGGCGACAAGGTGGGCCAGGGCTACCGCTTCAGCTCGGTCGGCAGCCGCTTCAAGCGCCAGCTGGGCGAGCTCATGGAGGCGCTGCACCGCATGGAGCCGCACTACATCCGCTGCATCAAGCCCAACTCGTTCAACAGGCGCGCGCGCGCGCGCGCCCCTGCGCGTACGGCACAGGCCGTGGGAGTCGGCCGGTCCCTGCTTGGCACCCACCGCCTGATGCGTTCTGTCAGAGTTGATGCTGCGCAAACGGGGCGACAGCGTGCTGGCGGTCGTACGCACGAAGTATACCTACCCTAAGCCAAACCCCGCACAGGCCGAGCGTCTTCGAGCCGGGCAACGTGCTGCACCAGCTGTGCTGCGGCGGCGTGCTGGAGGCCGTGCGCATTGGCGTGCAAGAACCTGCACCAACCCCAGCCCCGCGCAGGCCGAGCGACTTTGAGCCGGGCAACGTGCTGCACCAGCTGCGCTGCGGCGGCGTGCTGGAGGCCGTGCGCATCTCCTGCGCCGGCTTCCCCACCAAGCTGCCCTTCGAGGACTTTGTGGACCACTTCTGGAATCTGGTCCCCGAGCTGCTGGCGCGCCCGGAGCTGGACGACGCGGCGCTCGCGCGCGCGATCGCGGCCAAGGCGCACCTCACCGGCTACCAGGCCGGCAAGACCAAGGCGCGCGGCCGCGTCGCGGCGCCGCGCGTGCTGTGCGCGTGCTGGGCTTGGGAGCCCACACTTGTTCGAGAGCAAGCGCCTGCACATTTACAGTGCGGGAAAGCGCGTGCCTGCCAGTGAACCAATTCACGGCTCGGGTGTCTGAACGAGGGGCTCTGCACGTTGCTGTGCACCCGGCGGCCAGCAGCCTGGTTACCCCCTAGCGAAGCAACTGCATCAACCATGGCACCTGCTGCCTTGCTCAACTGCTGCCCAGCACACACGCCTGCTCGCAGCATTGCCTGCGAGCGTGCAGCGAGCCGCCGAGAGCAGGAGGAATACGAAGTGCTTCTGTCGCTCCCCCACATGAGCGCTGCATTCCAGCGGGTGTAGAGTAGGGTTATTTATACATAGAACCCTGACCTCCCTATCATGTGTTGGCCGCGCAGATCTTCCTGCGGGCGGGCCAGATGGCGGCGCTGGACAAGCTGCGCACCGAGCTGCTCAACCGCAGCGCCGTCACGCTGCAGCGCCACGCGCGCGGCTTTGTGCTGCGCCGGCGGTACGCGCGCGCGCGCCGCGCCGCGCTCACCCTGCAGGCGCGCCCGCCCGCCAGGTCACTGAGCCTCGCTCAGACATGCAGCCCTTACGTGCTACTCCTGTTCAGGTTTCAAGCTTGTAAATGGAAAAGGCGACCGTGTGCGTGCCGTGAAGGAGCATGCACCGGCGTGCTGCCTGTGCATGCCGCCTTGCTACGCCCGGCCGGTCAGGCCCTGTGGCAGGCAGTGCACTGCAGAGACGATGGCCGCGGGCCTGCGCAGGCGGGCGCGCGCGGCATGGCGGCGCGCGCGCTGGTGCGGCGCATGCGCGGCGTGGCGGCCGCGGTGCGGCTGCAGGCGGCCTGGCGGCGGCACGCCGCGCGCGCGCGCTTCCTGCGCGTGCGCGCCGCCGCGCTCGCCATCCAGGCCGCCTTCCGCGGGCTCACCGCGCGCTCGCTCGCCGCCGACCTGCGGCGCGCGCCCGCCCCGGCCCCTTCAAAGCGCCGCTCTGCCAGCGACCTGGCCTGGGCTGCATCGTCCGCGCCTGGGCGCAAGGCCTGCAGACCTGCGCTCTGCACTGCGACGGATCGCGCACATGCGCTGCGTGATGAGGCCCTCTGCAGACCCGCGCCGCACAGCTGAGCCGGCCCTGCGCGGGCGCCCGCAGGCAGCAGCGCGCGGCGCTCACGCTGCAGGCCGCCTGGCGCGGGCGGGCGGCGCGTTTACGGTACGCGCGCTTCCGCGCCGCGGTCGTCGCGCTGCAGAGCCGCTGGCGCGGCAAGCGCGCGCGGCGCGAGCTGCGGCGCCGGCGCGCAGAGGTGCGGGCAGCCCCCCTGGCACCCGCATGGGTGCATGGGTTCAAGGCAGGGCTGGCACAGCGGTATGTGGGCCTGGGTGTGAATGTACCCTCGGCGCGCTGTGGGCGACAGGCCCTTTGCGTGTGAAGGTTTTTTCATCATCAGAGGCAGCATCGGCCTATGGCTTGTGCTGTGCCCGCGCTCCAAGGCTGCCTGCTTGTGTGCGGTTAGATTGGTGTGGCCTGGCGTGCAGTCCCGCTGCTGCTCTGCTCGAGTTGGCTCGGGCGGCACGGCTGCCGCCGGCAGGCGCGCGAGGCTGGGCGGCAGCTGCGGCAGGCCAGGCGCTGCGCGCGCGGCTGCGGCACATGGCTCATGCGCAGCGCTGCGCCCTGCGGCCGGTGTGCTGACTGGGGTGCTCTGCCCGGCAGGCGCGCGAGGCGGGGCGGCTGCTGCAGGACAAGCAGGCGCTGGAGGCGCGGCTGCACGAGATGGAGCGCATCCTCGCCACCGTGCAGGCGCGCCCGCCTCCGCCTGCCCGCGCTGGCCGCATGCGTGCGCCGCACGGCGGGCGCGCGCGGGTCGAGCATCTCAACTCTGGACGGCCGCGGCGGTCTGTGTCTCACTGTCGTGATGCGTTTCGTAAGAGTGACGCGGATGTGGAGTCCATAAAAACATACACACACAATTCGAGGGGCTGTGCTCTGCACGGCCCACCGTTACGCAGGTATGGTTCGGTTGTGGGCTTGGCGCCGCTGTCCGGACAAGGCCCAGCAGTACCGGACCGCATGTCGTGGCGGCACGCGAGTGACCCGGGGCGCTCCGCTTGGCACAGGACCAGCGCAACGAGCTGAAGCAGCAGTACAAGGAGGAGCGCGCCGCGCGCGAGGCGGCGGAGGGCGCCGCCGCGGCCGCCGCGGCGAGCGCGGAGGCCGACGCCGCGGCGCTGCGGGCGAGCATGGCTGCCGAGATACAGGCGCGGCCCCTGCGCCCAATGCGAACAGCCTGCTTGCGGTGGGGGCAAGCGGGTTGGCTGTGGTGCGGTTGAATGGTCCGCAAATGCCGATGAAACTATCAGAGGGGCTTCCTAACCAGTATCTTGGCGTGCTAATGTCGCACACCAAATGCCTTCTGTTTTTGGTCCCTCAGGGTTGGTTTTGCGGCATATCCAGAACCGTCAACATTGGCGTGCTAGCACAGGTATGCGGTGGTCTTTGTCACATCATTTGAGGCACCGGTCGGGAGGGTCTGACCCTGGCATGCGGGCAAACCCTCGCGCCAGGCGGCAGCGGACGGCCGGCGCGGCGCGGAGGAGGAGGCGGCCGGCCTGCGCGCGGCGCTCGCGGCCGCGCGCACGGCGGCCGACGCCGCGCGCGCGAAGCTCTCTGCCGAGCAAATCGGCGCGCAGCAGCGCCTGGCCGGCTTCGAGAAGCTGAAGGCCGAGCTGGAGGCGCGGCGCCCGTCCCTGCTGTTAGATTTAGTTTTAGGGCATCTGCATGCGCCGGGTAAAAGCCCTGTCTCCGGCGCCCCAGACGCGCGGCTGCGGCGTGTCATGGTCTGCGCGTCGCAGCATGCTGGGCAGGCCGCTGGGGCGTGACCTGGTCTGCAGCAGCGCCTCGGGAGTGGTACCCTCTTGCGCAGGTATGCAGCAGCGCCTAGGACTGTTGCAACTTGATTGCCATGCAAGGGGCGCAGCCTCACTCGTTGGCGCGTCCATGTGGGTGCCCGCCGACAGCGCCGGCCAGGCGCGGCCAAGCATCGCGTCGCTGTGCGCAGGAGCACGCCCGTGCCTGCCGCCGGGCCGGCTGGGCTGCGCAGGGGCTGCGGGCCGCGCGCAGCGCGCTCAGATCCTCCGCGCGCGCGCGCAGACAAAGGCGGCGAGCGTCAAGGCGGACCTGATGACGCGACTCGGCAACGCGCTCAAGCAGCGCGACGCCGCGCGCGAGGAGGCGCTGCTGGCCGCCGCCAAGCTGGCCAAGCTGCAGGAGGACCTGGACGCCGGGCTGCTCGCGCCCGCGGCGCCGCCGGCCGCGGCCGCGACGGCGGCCGCGCCGCCCGCGGCCGCCACGCCGCCCGGCGCAGACGCGGGTGCGGCCGCGCGCCCTGCCACGCCAGCCCTGCGCGCAGGCGCCCTTCGCGCGCGCAGGCAAGCAGCTCACTTTTGTCACCGCCGCGCGCCGGGCCGCGCGCACCGGCGAACGCCGACCGGCGCGCGCGGGCGCGCCATAAGGTTTCCAGGCCGGGGCCGGCATCCAAGGGCGCGCGCGCGCAGGCGCGCTGGACGTGCGGCTGTACCAGGAGGGCATGCTGGAGCGCGCGCGCAAGTACATGGGCATGCCCGCAACCTCGCCGCAGCGCCCCGGCGCGCACGGCCCCGGCGACGCCAACGGCGGGCCGCCGCCGCCGCCGGGCGCGCCGGCGCTGCGCACGCCCTCGGGCGCGCTGCCGGGCGGCGGCCCGGCCGGCGCGGGCGCGCCGCGCGGCCTGGGCCTGGAGAACGGCGGCCCCGGCGGGGCGGGGTTGGAGGGGCTGTCGGACGTGGACCGGCGGCAGCGCGAGCTGTACGCGCGGCAGCAGCAGCTGCTGCGCGAGCAGCGCAGCGCCGACCAGGAGAAGCTGCTCGCGTGCATCAGCGGTGCGCGCGCGGCCGGCACCGCCCTAACCCTAAACCCATTTTGCATGGCATGGCGTGTCGTAGGGGTGCAGGCCGGCCGCTTCGACGGCGCCGACCAGGAGCGGCTGCTCGCCGGCCAGCCGCGGCGCGCGCAGCGCAGCGCGCGTGGACGGCGCGGCGCGCCGGGGAGGGCTCGAGCGCGCGGGGGCTGTGCGAGCCTGGTGCCAAGCCCACACGGGGGCCCGGTTAGGGTACGGTTGAGTTTTAGGTTTTACGGCTTTAGGGCTTTATATGCTGACGGCGCGCGCGGCGCGCAGAGAACCTGGGCTTCCACAGCGGCCGGCCGCTGGCGGCGCTGGTCATCTTCCGCTGCTGCCTGCAGTGGCGCACGTTCCAGGCGGACCGCACCGTGCTGTTCGACAAGGCGCGCCACCCGCGCCCGCGCCGCCCGCGCCCGGCCGCTGGCGCCGCGCCCGGCGCCGCCCTCGGCCGCCTGCTGCTGCAGGGCGCGCCGGGCTCGCCCGGGGACCCGCGCCCCACCCACAGGCTGCAACCTCGCCCACGGCCTGTGAGCACCTGGGAGCAGGTGTCCGTACCATAGACAGGCCAGGCTGTGACACTGGACCGCGCCCATCAGCATCAGCATGGGCCTGCATGCACAGCGGGGTTCGCCGACCGTCCTTCGTGCTGCCACGTGAACGCGGCGTCGATCAAGCGTGCCTGCTGCCTGGACATGGTGTCGCGTAAGGCCGCTCCTATTAGGCCGTCCTGCTTGCCCTGGTGCAACCCCACCCTGCTTCACCCGCGGCCGGCGCGCTGCGGCAGGTGATCAATGCGATGGGCGGCCAGATCGAGCGGCAGCAGGAGAACAACGCGTGCCTGGCCTACTGGCTGAGCAACACGGTCACGCTGCTGTACCTGCTGCAGCGCAACATCAAGCCGGCCTCCGGCGGCGCGTACAATGCGCGCCTGCGCTCGTCGCCAGCCTCGCGGTGCGGCGCTCGGCCCGTGCCTGCGCCTGCGCGCCGCGCCCGCATGCATAGGGCCGGCGGGAGAGGGCTACGGCATCGAGAGCGTGTGTCATGCACGCACCCAGAGCCACAGGCCCCTGCCGGCGCACACCACAGTGCCCTGCCACGGCGGTGTAGCCGGGGTCTTCACCAGGCACACGCCTCCCCTCCCACCCGCGCTCTCACAGGGCGCCTGCATGGCGCTCTCGCCCGGGGGGGCTGCCGGTGCTGGGCCGCACACGGCGGTCTGGGGCAGCCCGCCATCAGCGGCGAGGGCTGTCGCACAGAAGGCAACGGCAAGCAGGCGCTGGCTCCTATGACCCATGTGTGTGCAGCGCGAGCGCCTGGCCATAAAAGCGTGCCTGCTGACCGCGCGCGCAGGACCAGCAGCTTCTTCGGCAGCAAGGCGGGCACGTTCACGTCGTTCTTCAGCCGCGCCGGCAGCGGGCACGCGCCCGGCGCGGCGCCGTCGCCCATGGGCGAGGCGTCCATCCACGGCGGCGCGGCCGGCGGCTTCCGCCAGGCGCGCCTTGCTTTGGGGGGGTGGGGAGGCTTTTTATAGTACAGGCCCCAAGCAGTCCAGACCCAGGTTGTGGCGCTGTGTCTGCACGCAGAGTCATTACACAGAGGTGGTGTAGCTTGACGCATTGTGGCACTGGCGCCGGAAAGCCAGCGCGGGAGAAGCAAGGGGACATGGGGTGACGATCGGGGGAGAGCAGGCGGGGGTGTGAAGCTAGCGTTAACCCTATGGAGCTCTACTACTGACCCTGCGGAGCCCGTGCGCGCAGGTGGAGGCCAAGTACCCGGCGCTGCTGTTCAAGCAGCAGCTGGATGCGTTCGTGCAGAAGATCTTCCCCATGCTGCGCGACAACGTGAAGAAGGAGGTCACGCCGCAGCTGGCCGCGTGCATCCACGCGCCGCGCGCGGCCACCACGCGCGGCCGCCGCGGCGGCGGCGGCGCGCCGGCCGACCTCGCCTCGCCGCGTGCGCCCCCGCGCGGGGCGGCCCGCGCGCGCGCCGGCGGCGCAGACGCTGCTGCCGTGGGGCGGACTTGGTGCTTGCGCTTCATGGCCTCACGGTCGTACTGTGCACGCGCTTGGGGCTGCTGCCGCGCTGCCAAATGTGTGTCTGTGCTGCATGTTTCAAGAAGCATGTTTGGAGGGGTTAGAGACGGGCCTGGCAGCTGCCGACGCTGATATAAACAGACTTTGGGGTGACTGGCGCGATTTGGTATGGGCTCGTGCGCTCGCGGCGCGCGGCTGACGGCGCGGCGGGCCGCGCGCAGGCGCGCCGCTGCCGGCCACCAGCGCGCTGAGCGCGCACTGGGGCAACATCCTGGCGGTGCTGGACGGCCTGCTGGCCACGCTGCGCGCCAACCACTGCCCCGCATTCCTCGTGCGCAAGCTGTTCCAGCAGCTGTTCTCCTTCGTCAACGTGCAGGTCCGGCCGGCCCCCTCCCGCCCGCTTCCTCCCGCGCGCTGCACTGCTGCAAGGGGCCTCCTGCGTGCGCGCGCGGCTTGCCGGCGCATGCGTCAGAGGCTGGCGCTCTGCGCAGGGCGCGGGGTTGCGAAGCGCGCGTAGCGCGAGTGCGATGCCGTGTGTTCAAGGTGCTGCGCTGTGATGGGCGGTGTGTAATGAGGAGCATCCCTGTCAGGCATGCGAAGGCCGAGCAGGCGGGCCCGGCCGCTGACGGCGGCGGCCGCGCTGTGTGCAGCTGTTCAACCAGCTGCTGCTGCGCCGCGAGTGCTGCTCGTTCAGCAATGGCGAGTACGTGAAGACGGGCCTGGCCGAGGTGGAGAACTGGATCCACGCGGCCGGCAAGGAGTGGGTGGGCGAGAGCTGGGACGAGCTGCGCTACATCCGGCAGGTGGGCTGGCCGTCCCGACCTAAACCTAACCCTATCCCCAACCCGCCCTCCCTGAGCTGCAGCCAATGGCACATGGCTAGGCACCTGCCCTTGCGGAGGACGGCCGCAGGTTCGCCGCAGAGGCGCGGGTGGAAGTCGCGCACACGTCCTCGGGCAGCCACGTGCGCTTGACACGGCAGAGACGTGCTTGGCTGTGCTGCAGGTGGTGTGTGCAGCGGTCATGCACCCAGGGCGCCTCAGAAGTGCTGTCGCTGGTCGCCCGGGGGCGCACCGCTGGCTGCCGCGCGCTGGCGCCTGCCGTGCCGCGGCCGCCGCGCGCTGACGCCTGCCGTGCCGCGGCCGCCGCGCGCTGACGCCTGCCGCCCCGGCGCGCAGGCGGTCACCTTCCTGGTGATCCACCAGAAGCACAAGAAGTCGCTGGAGGAGATCACCAACGACCTCTGCCCGGTGCTCAGCGTGCAGCAGCTGTATCGCATCTCCACCATGTACTGGGACGACCGCTACGGCACCGAGACCGTCTCGCACGAGGCGCGCCCCTGACCCTCACCCTGTTGTAACCTTACTCTGACCCATCCTGGGGCGACCATTGCGGCTCCGAGACCGTGTCTCGCATGAGGCGCGGCCCGCGCGCCCAGCCGGGCGCCGCGGGCCGCGCGCGCCGTCGATCCCGCCCGCCCAGGGTGCCAGCAGCGCTGCTCTGAGCCTTGTCAGCTGCGTGCTGCTTGCATGTTGTCTGGACCATGGTGTAGGCAGAGCTAGCTGTGTGCAGGTCCGGTTGGTAGCAAGAGCGGACCAGTGCGCAACGAGCCTGCTATGCACCACTGTGGGGGCATGCGGATGGGCGAAGCGTCACTGCTCGCGCTGCACAGTGGCGTGCGCCGCCGAGTTGTGACAGTCTCAGCACGCAGCCCGTGCACACTGGGCTGTGTGAGGAGAGCAGGCGTCTGGCCATGCCCCCGGCCGCGCGCGGACGCAGCGGCGGCGCGCGCGCAGGTGCTGGGGCGCATGAAGCAGCTGATGGTGGACAACAACACAGCCGCCAGCCATTCGTTCCTGCTGGACGACGACTCGTCCATCCCGTTCTCGCTGGACGACATCGCCGCGCTCATGGAGGACAAGGCGCGGCGCCGCCGCCGCCGCGCCCTTGCGCGCCTGCCTGTCCCGCCGGAGCCCGGCCTGGGACGCCGCCCGAAGCGGCCGGGGCCCGGGAGGCCGTTCACCATGGCGGCAACTGCGACGGCGGCAGCCGTCAGGCCCCTCGCAAGGGAGCCGGCATGTGAGTAGTGTGCCCTACCCTAACCCTAAACCTCCCCTGCGCGCGCAGGACATGTACGCGGAGGTGCCCGTGCCGGCCAGCCTGGAGGGCAGCAAGTCGTTTGACTTCCTGCGCCGCGACCTGCGCCGCGCGGGCAGCCTTGACGGCGGCGGCGGCTACGACCGTAGCGTCTACGGGGGCGGCGCGTACGACCGCAGCGTCTACGGTGGCGCGTACGACCGCAGCGTGCACGCGGGCGGCGGCGGCCTCGGCCCGTCGCCGTCGCCCGGCAGCGGCTACAGCGGCGGCGCAGGTGGGCTTTGCATTATAGCTAGTGCAAAACGCTGCGCCGGGCCAGCATGATAGGAGACGAGCGACACAGCGCAGCGGCTTCAGACGTGTGCCGCGGGGGCGTGCACGGGGGTGACGAGCGCTGCATCAGCTGCGGCGCCGCACGCGCCCGCCGGCGACTGTTTAAGCACGTGCCGGGATTGCAATGAAGCCGCTCACACGTCTTGCGTGCTGCGGCAGGGCACGGCGGCGGCGGGCCGGGCCATCTGCCGACGCTCAGCTCGATCGGGGCGGGCTAGGCGCGCGCCGCCCCCTCGCGCGGCTCCCCGGCGTCCCAGGCTCCTTTGCCTGGGGAGCGGAGCGGCCGGGCGGCGCCGCGCCAGGCGACCGCGGAACCTGGCTTTCGGTACGTTGCTGTGTTTAGTATCCCGATCCTGGCAATTTTATGCAGTCAGGGCCGCGCGACGCAGGCGCAGGCACTGCGAGCAGCCCCAGGGAAGCGCAGGGGCTGCCGCCGCTGCTGCGGGCCATCAGCGAGTGTTGCTCGGTGTTGAGAGCGAATGGAAGTAGCACTTGGGGAGTAGGCGTGCGGGCAGCATGTGCCCTTGGGGTCCAGGGGATCCGCAGGGCGCCAGGGCTGGGGCCGAGACTAGCGCGCGCGGGCGCCCCCGCTGTATGATTATCAGCCTTTGCGGTTTGCCGGTCCTGTCACAGCGCCTGTGAAGCGTCTCGCGTGTCGGGGGCGGTCTGCTCCCATGTTTAATGCTATGTACGTCGTCAGCTTGGCGCGTATCTGCGGCCCTTTGCCTCCCGCGGCGGCCTCCTCTGGAGGCTGGCCCACACTCGAACCTGGTCACCAAGGGCTGCGGTATAGTCTAGGAGGGCCGGGCGGTGTGTATAGCGACAGGCGTATCTACGCAGGCAGGCACCCTTGCCCGGTGGGTATCAGGTGGGCTGGCTGTGAGCTTGGGCACCCTCCTGGTGCGCGCAAGGCGCAGCAGGCTGAGGACGAGCGCTCTAGCTCCAGCTGGCAAGCAGCGCATGCCGGGTGCCGCGAGAATATGTGTGGCTCACATGTAAATGCGCACTTCAGGGAAGCAAGCAGCTGAGCACACTCAGCCAAAACAACAATGGCCACCAAAAGTGAAGAAGGCTTGAAGCTCAGCTACCTCCTCGCGCGTGAACGTGCCACATCACGCACACCAGGCTTGCACAGCAATGACCTGTCTAGCAACTGTCATCCAGAAGCAGTGCGGTAGAGCCAAAAGCTGCATACTCTCTGGCCCACTTCAGTCTATGCTGCAGACACTTCTCCTCCGTCTATGTCAAAATAGTCAGCACACATCAGCGCGCCGGCAACTGCTGCAAATGCGCAGGGCTGTCCAGGCGAGCAGGGCAGTCAGCAGCAGGAAAGCAGTGAACAAAAGCCATCACAGGCAGGGTCCTGGCGCGTGGCCTAGCCAAAATTGGGTGCGTCCAGGCCGCTGCCAATGGCGCAGCGACTCTGCAGTCACCTCGCCTGCCGTGCATCCGCGATGGCGGCGAGCAAAGCGTGGTTGGAGATGAGGCTCTTGTTTAGCAAGGGCTCATCGGTCATAGGCGATGTCTTATGGTTGGCCAACCATGCCTCGATCGCAAGGCGCTCATAGGTGTGGCCTGCGCGCACGCCGCAGCTACCCTAGTCACATGCAATTTTTTCTGTGCGTAACCGGTTTGCACGCACCACGCATCGAGCGCCGAAAACAGCACCTCTGCACACGCAGTGGTGTTGCAGCATGCCCCGATGCATCACGCTCGTGTGCCAGCGTGCGGAGGTCCGGGCGCCAGTGAGAGGCAGAGCGCACCGTCGGCCGCCAGCACGGGGTTCTGCATGACCTCCTGCGTGATGGGGCACACGCCAACGGCCGGCGCCGTGCGCGCGCTGATTGCCGCGCTCGCGGGGGAGGCGAAGGCCGCCAGGCTGCCGTGGCTGCCGGGCGCGGGGCAGCGGTACATGCCAGCAGCGGCCGCGGTGTCCGTCATCGCCAACGGCGGCCCCGTGCCGAACGGCGCCGGGAGCGACGCCTGGGCAGCGCAAGCACGCTTCAACCTTGCTGCAACAGCGTTGTATCAGCAGGAGCAGGGCCGCAGCGCGCTGCCGCAGGTACCGGCGGCGCAACACGCTAGCTGCTTGGCCAGTCGAGCGGCAGGCCGGGTCTACAAGCATCTTCAGCTGAACAGCAGAGAGGCTCCAGCAGCGCCACTTTGGTGCCGCGTCGGCCTTGCACGTACAAACAGCGTTGATACGCAACGGGCACCAGGCAGTTCACGTGGGCAGGGAGCTCACTGCTGCTGGCGCAGGTCTGACGGGCGCAGGGCCCTCTGCCGCCCTCCCGGTATACAGAGCGCCGTCGCGGCCGCAGCCGACGCTGCCTGAGAGCCCCAATAGCCTAGAGGGCTCTTGTGGCGTCGGGGCTGGACGCTCCATGCGGATATTGCTGGCGGCGGGTGCAGCAGGCGGCGGGCCAAGCTGGGGCGGCCTTGCGTCCAGGCCGCTCTCCTGCAAGGCTCGCTGCACATGCGTCAGCCGCGCGGCAGGGTCCACCGGCGCTGGAAGCTGCACATGGCTTTGCGGAGGTCGCACATGACTGTGTCGCCTATACCACCGCACAGCACACAGCACACCGCGCTTATGTCCTTGCAAGTGTCTGGTCCTGTGTATCACGCATGCTTTGCATGCAGTTGTCGCGTGCTGGTGTGCACGAGGACATCGATGACGGTGCAGTGTTACGGGCACGGACCTTGCTGGAGCCGCGTTCTTGCTGCAGCCCGTCATGTTGCGCTGCAGATTCCCCCATGCCCGTGTTTAATGGTGCACGAACGTCTACATCTCCTAAACTACCAATGCAGAGCGTCCCAGTGCTTGCACTGCGAGCGCTCTAAGCACACTTACGACTAACCAAGGTTGGACTTAGCTGTCCCGCTGCCTGCACGCTGCTCATTGAGCAGTGCTCAAGCAGAGCGAGGTCTTGATAGGGCTGTTCAGCCTCAAGTTCAGAGCCTCAAGCGACGTGCACAGTTGTAGAGGTCTCCCAGTGCGTGGTAGAGACTTAGGACATTGCAAAGGACACTGCCCGCAGAAAGCCGGCTTGCTGGGCGCAGGCCTGCTGCTGCCCATAAAGCATTGCCAGCCCGACATGGGCGCGGACACGCGGGAGGGGCAGAATGGCTACACGCACGGCGCGTCGACGAGCCGTTTCGACGTGGAGGCGGTGGCATCCAACACAGATTACGCTCGGGACCCAGAGGTGCGATGGGGGTGTGCGCGTCTGCGCAATGCTGTTGCGGTCAAGCGCATGGCCAGCCATGTTGCTCCAGCTGTGTACAGGGGAGTGCCTGGCTGGCAGCGTGCAGCTCCTGCGTGTCAGGCGCTACTGCACACTGTGTGGAGTGGGCCTGCTTGTCGGGGGCGTGGGCATACGCGCACTGCTGGCGCAGTCAGAGGCACGGCCAGCCCTGTTGCTGCAGATGCATACAATGAAGTGCCTGGCTGGCAGCACGCCGCTCCTGCGTGCAGGCGCTAGTGCGCGCTGCATCGAGTGGGCCTGCTTGTCGAGCTGGGTGTTCTCCACCGCCGCGCATGTGCCAGGCAGCAGACAGGCCCGCTGCACCTGAGCCTGTTCCCGCCGCTCTGCTTCGGGCTGGCAGCGGCGCCGGTCTGCAGCCTGCTGACGAGCGGGCGCGCCGGGCAGGTCTGGGACCTCGTGGTGGTGGGCGCGGGCGTGGCGGGCTGCGCGCTCGCCTTCTCGCAGGGCCAGGTGCGCGGCACGCGCGGCGCCGCCGCGCCAGGGCCGAGCCGCGGCGCCTGGGGCGCCCGGGACGTCCCTCGCCTCTGCCGTGCCTAAGTCGCAGCCTCGCTGTTGGAGGCAGGGCGGCGCCCGGCCGCAGCTGCACGCCGCCGGGCACCACGGACCTGCAGCGCCCAGTGGCCCGCTCAGGCAGGCCGGTGCTCGCGCAGCCAGCCAGCAGAGAGGCCCGCTGCTTGTTACGCTGCTGCAGCACAGAGGGGCAGGTCCGCCCCCGCCGTGCCGCAAGCAGTCCCCTTCCGGTGACCTTGAGTGGCGGGAGCGGGCGAGCGGGCGCGTGCTGGTATGCCATGGGCCTGTTTCCCATTGCCATGGGCGACTTCCTGCCGCCGGTCCCACACCTGCAGCGCCAAGGCAGTGCCGGCGCCAGGCGGGCCGGCGCGTGCTGCTGCTGGAGCGCGATCTGGCGCAGCCGGACCGCATCGTGGGCGAGCTGCTGCAGCCGGGCGGCTACCTCATGCTCAAGCGCCTAGGCCTGGCCGGCGCCGTGCTGGGCATCGACGCGCAAAAGGTGGGCGCCGCCCGTGTCGCGGCAGCCGACAGGCTGTAGGGCCCCATACCCTGTGATGTGCAGGAGGCGGGCGGCCGGCGCCTGCTCGTGCGACGAGCGCAGGGCCGAGGCCTGGCAGAGCCGTCTCTGGGCAAGCCTCTCGATCTGGCGGTCGTGTCACCGAGCGCGTGCTGGGCGCTGGTGCGTGGCCAGCCTCACAACGCAACAGGATGGGGTCGTTTGCAGCTTTTGGGAGAGACATGCTTGCGCCCCGCTGGAGCTTGTGCTCATCTTCATCACAAGCCTCAGGCCATTTGTGACACGGGCGGCAACGCGACAATGCAGTGCTCTGCTGCTGCAAGGCAATGATGCCACGGCTGAGGCAATGGCTGGGTGTCCCGCAACTTTCCAGCTACTGCATGGGTAAGAACGGCGCTGGCGGCAATCGCAACAATGCACTGCTCTGCTGCTGCAAGGCGCTGATGCCACACCTGGGCGCGCTGCAGGTGTACGGGTACTGCATGTTCAAAAACGGCGCCGAGGCCAGGGTCGGGTACCCCACCGAGGGCTTCGAGGGCGACGTCGCGGGCCGCTCGTTCCACAACGGCCGCTTCGTGCAGCGCCTGCGCCAGGCGGCTGCGGGCGCGCCCGGCGTCGCGCTGCGCCAGGGCACCGTGCGGCGCCTGCTGTCAGGCGCGACCCCGGCGCGGGCTGGCGGCTCGGGCCAGGCGTCGTCGTGCCGTGGCCGCCTCGGCATATGTTGCAGACATGCGCAGAGACCACAGGAGAGCCTCTCTTGAAAAAAAAAAAAAAAACCGAATGATGCTGCTCGGCGCCAGGCGGGAGGGAGTGGTGCGAGGGCGAGGTGGTCACCGGCGTGGCGTACCGCACGCCCGACGGCCAGGAGCGCACCGCGGCTGCCGACCTCACCGTGGCCTGCGATGGCATGTACTCCTCGCTGCGCGCCAAGCTGACCGTCCCGCAGGCGCGCCAAGCTGACCCTCCCGCAAGCGCGCCGCGCGGGTGCGGGCCGGCGCGCGCGCCGCATCGCGCGCGGCGAGCAGCGCTCGCGTGTCCTGCAGCTCCTCTGTGCGGTATCATGTGTCTGACAACGCGGGCATGACCCTCCATGCCCTGCCTTGCTCCGCATGAGTACCACACCCATCTTGCCAGCATGCAGCCGGGTGAGTGTGTGCTAGTGTGTGCTGTGCGGTCAATGGTCAATGGCGATACCACCTTGTCAAGCAAGGTGCAGTGTCAGAGCTTGCCAACGTGCAGTCTAGCCTGGAGGTACGGACGTGACCTGAGCAGGCTGAAAGCATGGGCGCCCATGCGCCTGTGCAGGTCGCTGCGCCAGGAGGTGCGCCGGCCAGCTCGGGTGTGATGCGCTGAGTGCGCCCGCTCCCGCGCAGATCGCGCACCCCTCGTTCTTCGTCGGGCTGCTGCTGCGGGGCGCGGCGCTGCCGTACGCCAACTACGGGCACGTCGTCCTCGCGCAGCCCTCGCCCGTCCTCTTCTACCCCATCTCCTCGACCGAGGTGCCGCCCCTGGAGTGGCGCCCCGAGCCCATGCCCCCGACCCAGCTTGTATTTCGTTCTCGATCTGCGGTCTTGCTGACAGGTCCCGCCCGCGCATGTTACCACCGGCGGCACCGTGCGGGCGCCGTGCGGGCAGGCTCTTGCGCGCTGCTGGCCCGCGCCATACCGGCCGTCCTGTCCATCCTGTCCAGGGCGCGGCTCCACCTGGCGGGCGCACGCCCGCTGAGTCCGTGCAGCGCACAGCCTAGATTCTGCAGGGCTAAGTTTTGATGCGTCAGGTTGCACCATCAGGCCTGTTTGTTGTGGCGAGGAGGGCTGCCAACCGCGGCGCGCGCGAGCGCGCGTGCAGGTGCGCTGCCTGGTGGACGTGCCGGGCGAGCGGCTGCCTAGCGCGGCCACGGGCGAGCTGGCCAAGTACCTGCGCGGCACTGTGGCGCCCCAGGCGCGGCCACGCCCTGGGGGAGGGCATACTCACCCTAGCCTGCCAGCCCTGTGCAAGGCACCGGGGCAGGATTTAATGCCCGCCCTCAGACCCGGGCAGGCCTACCTGCGGGAACCTCGCCCCGTGACGGCTGGCGCCAGGTGTCCGGGCTCCTGCAGGCCAACCTCGGGTATGCCCGCGACGCGTTGCTAAATTTTTTTTCCACCCAGGGCCGACTGAGCATGCACGAGCCTCGACCGCTCTTGTGAAGGGCCCGCACAGCAGCACATCAGGCGCCGCCTGGTCACAAGCGCTGATGGAGCTGCCAAGGTAGAGCAATTGCGGGTTTCAGTCCTCGCGCGTCTCAAAGAAGGGGGCCGTCATCCGCGTGTGTGCCGCGGCGCAGGTGCCGCCGCAGCTGCGCGCGGCCTTCCTGGACGCCGTGGACGCGGGGCGCGTGCGCTCGATGCAGAACAAGAGCATGCCGGCCGCGCCGCTGCACCGCGCGGGCGCGCTGCTGCTGGGCGACGCGTTCAACATGCGGCACCCGCTCACAGGCAAGTGGCCCGGCCGTGCCGAGCGCCCAAGGCGCTGCTGGAGAGTGATAGCCCTGCTGCTGGCGGAGGTTGCGCCCGCTGTCACTCTGGCACAGCTTTGATACCCTCGCAAGCTCGGTATTCAGGCTCTGCTTTGAAAGTCCTGTTGATAGCGTGCATGAGTCGCGCCGCGCCGCGCGGTTGGGCTGGCAATCGGTCAGGCTTCACAGCCTGCCTCGCGCAGCGCCGGGCGTCACGCCCGAGGGGCGCGCCGGGGCGCAGGCGGCGGCATGACGGTGGCGCTGAGCGACGCGGCGCTGCTGGCGGACATGCTGCGCCCGCTGCCGGACCTGCACGACCCGCTCGCGACGGCGGCCGCGACGGCCGCATTCCACACGCGGCGCAAGCCGCTGAGCGCGACCATCAACACGCTGGCCAACGCGCTGTACCGCGTGTTCTGCGCGGGGCCCGGCGCCGCGCACGAGGAGATGCGCCAGGCGCGCGCCCGTGTTGTTTCTTACAGGGTAGGGTAGGGTCAATCAACACACTGGCTAACGCGCTGTCCCGCGTGTTCTGCGCGGGGCCCGGCGCCGCGAATTAGGAGATGCGCCTGGCGCGCGCCCGAGGCACCCGTGCACATGCCCGCCCCCGACCCACGATGTCCCAAGGGGGTGCCCGCTGCAGTGCACGCTCGCAGTGCAGAGCCGCAAGGACCTCGCTCGCGTGTTGGCCCGCGTGTGTGCATGCAACACCACGCCGTGTGTGCAGCAGCGCCTGGTGTCAGTGTGCAGACCGCTGGCGCCAAGGTGCGCCCGGTCGCTGATGTGCTTCGCATGGGTAGGTGTGCGGCGGAGGCAGTCGTCGGGCGGCCCTAATGCATGATTCTGCCCTGCACATGTGAGAGGGCTCGATGCCAGCAGGACTGGGGCGCCCCTACAGGGCCCTGAGCCGCGTGCCCGCGCCGCACGGCAGGCATGCTTCGACTACCTGCGCCTGGGCGGCTGGTACAGCGCGGGGCCGGTCTCGCTGCTGTCGGGGCTCAACCCGCGGCCGTCCGTGCTGGTCATGCACTTCTTCGCGGTGGCCGTGTTTGGCGTCGGGCGCCTGCTGCTGCCGCGCCCGACCTTTCGGTGCGGGGCCTGGTCGCTACCCTAACCCTATACCCGATATACGCAGAGAAAGTCCCCACGCGTGCTCCCTGCTGCCTCGAGCCGCTCCGGCCTGGCCGGCCGCCGATGCTGTGGCCGTTGCCCGACCGCCGGTATCCTGCTGAAACGCGATGGCAGGCGTGTGCTGGACCGGCGAGTCGCGTGCGTGGGTGTGCGTCTATGCTGCGGCGCAGGCGCGTCGGGGGTGCCGCTCTGAGATGTCCGGCGCGGCGCCTGCGCAGGGGCGTGTGGATGGGCGTGCTGCTGCTGTGGTGCGCGGCCAGCATCATCCTGCCGATCATCCAGGCGGAGGGCGTGCTGCGCGTCTTCTTCCCCTACCTCGTGCGCAACCCGCAGGTGACCCCACCAGCATGGAACGCTCGCGACCCCTCAGCTCCTGATGAGGTTGGCACGCCTGTATGTCCTGACTGTTAAGCGACGGCTGCAGAAGAGCGTGCACAGTGCACGACCGCCTTATTGCCCAAATACATGCACGGCAGTACTGAACAAGCCTGGTGGAGAGCTTGAGGGCGGCAGCTCCACCTCTGCTCCCAGGCCTAGTGGCGATGAGTGCATGGTGTTTGGATGCGCAGGCGCGGCTGAGCCGCACCACCATGAAGCGCGTGTTCTCCGAGCAGGCGCTGTCCGCTGCCGTCGAGCGGGCTGAGCGGAGAGGTGCAGCAAAGGGGCAGCAGAGGTGTTGCACAGTGCGTTAGCAACCGAGCACTGTCTGAAGTAGAGTCTGTTACAACTAGAGTGCGATTGCATCTATTGGAACACACTGCACAGCATTTTCACACAACAGTGGTAGGCAAAGAGGTGATAGAAGAGTGCTTGTTTTCAGGGCACTACGAGTGATTTTGCTGGACAACAAGTGCTTCGGGTTTACTGTCTATTTGAAGGGAATTGTAACAGACTGGTGTGCAGTATTGAAGAGTCCAGAATTGATGTAAAGTAATTTGTAGCACGTATGTGAAAGACATGCAGGCACAATGCAGGCTCTTGACACCTTTCACCACGCAACACTTGCACTGTTGCATGGTCAATGCTTTACCTTTTACCGTTGCAACACTTCAGTGTTGCATGGTAATCAGTTTGCAACCGCTTAGCATTGTTACCGCTCATATCTTGCATGCATTTGTTACAAACTTGCATACATTCTAGAGTATGTTCACGACGTGCACCACATTAGAGACACAATGATGCATATTTCTATGCTAGTATGTCAGCTCTCACGACCTGCAAAGCAACCTTCGCGCGACGGCTACTGCAGCTGCGGCTTCAGCAGCTCACGGCGCTGCGACGGGAAGGGCTGCATGAAGGTCAACACCTCGGAGATCTTGCAGTCAGAGTCGGAGAACACCAGCAGGGTCAGGCCGTACACCTTGGACCTGCAACCAAAACAAACAAGTGTGAGCTAAAAAATAAGTGCACGAATGACAAAGCAGCACGCAGATGAAAGCACGCAGCCACGCATGATGTGCTCGGACACCGCATGGCGCGTTGACTAGACCCAGGGCGCACGCACCAGTCGCTCTTGTACTCGCCGGTGGTCCGCCAGAAGATGAACGCCTGCGCACGGCCAGCTGTGAGCAACGTGCTGGTCGAACAGCGCCCTGACACGCAACACCGTCAAATTATCAATTCATCACACAAGCGCGATCGGCTTGCATACCTTGTTGCCTGCCGACACCGCCACAGTGCTCTTGTGCTCCTTCGGGTTCCACTCCTGTAGCAAGCAAGCACACAATGCATGAGAACACACTCCTGTACCAAACCAAGCAGCATCGTACAGGCCATGCACAGTCACTCGTCAAGACACATGCCATATGTGCACGTCCCACCCATTCCTGGTCTTTCCGAGCAGTTGCAGCATTGCAGCAGAGCACATGGGACTCAAGTCACCTTGAAGACACTCTGGATCATGCCCGTGAACGACTCCACGCCCTGCTGCTTGCTGCCATAGATCAGGTTGTACAGGTGCACATCCTTGGTCATGATCTCGCCCGCCTTGCTCGCGTCGCCCGTGGCCCAGATCTGCCACGCAGCACAGGCGCGTCACACGTTGCTGAAAGACCCTTACCCATAATCTGCATACCAGCTCCTGTTCACATGCTTACTTAAAATAAACTAGGGGCCACAAACTCGTTGCTGGAGCGCCAGAACACAAATACAACGGAATGAGCACCTTCCAAGCAAACACCAATTTACAGCAGCATACACATTTCTGTTGATGCTCAATGCTGGACACACTGCCTGCAACGTATGGATAGTGCTCGCGCCTGGTTGTACAGAGAGGCGTAGTGCTCGTGCTTCTGCGCGCGCTCCTCGCTGGGCTTCGCATCGCCGGAGCCCTTGTAGTGCTCCGGCGAGATGCCCAGGCTCTTGATGTCGGGGACGTGCTGCAGCTGCAGCACACAGCAGGGCACACCCCCTTTCAGGTCAATGCTCTCCGACGTGCTACTCGTACAGGGTTTGTTGCCACATGCATCATGCACATGATCACAACAGCGTCACTTAGCAGTGAAGTTGGCATATCAACCAAACAGGGCAAATCCCAAATCTGCATAACATCTGGTTCCAGCAAGCTAAAAACAAGCAGTCACCCACTCCCTGGTAGCCCCTGCATTCACACTGCACCACACAGTGGGCAAGCACCTTCTTCTCGGCCTCATCGTGCTGCAGCTGGCGCAGGAAGTAGATCTCCCTGATCTTGTCCTGCTTGTCGAAGACGTGGTAGAACATGCCTGGCGGCTTGTCACAGGTGAGCTTGCCAGACACCAGCGGACCAGCTTCGAAGCTACACTCACAGATGGCGCATACCCAGCGTGGTCGAGGGCGTGGGGCCAGTGACGCCCTTGGGCGTGACACCCTGTCACAAAAACTCAATCCGTCAGCATTCAGTATATTCTAGCAAGGCTGAGCTATGCAGGTAAACCCATAAGGTGAGCACCTTGTCTGCGTGGAAGCTGAAAGCGACGTCGTCGTGCTCGTCCACCGCGCCGGCAATGGGCATGTGCTCATAGTGGTACTTCTTAATGTACTCCTGTAAACATGCGCAGACACCAACTTTGTACTAGCACAGCTTCCAGACAGTATATGACAGCTCAAAGCCCGCCGGCGATACAGGAGTTTTGCGGCTGCTGCAGCTCTACCACAATAACACTAAACAGCCCAGACACACATAGACTAACGTAAATGATGCAAATGCAGCCACGACCATGCCCATCGGCATCTGAATAAGCTCACCTGGAAGTAGCCCTTCACGGTCTGGGCGCCTGCAGGGCGAGTAAGCAAGGAGCGTCAGTGCCGGTTACACCGCTCCGAGGCTACGTGTAGCAGTCGAGCCGGCGAACAAGTGATGCAATGCACGGCAACCAAGGCAAAGGGCAGGCCACGCCCCGCACCGTGCAGGTCGTCATGCAGCGTGACGGCGTCCTTGTGCAGGACCACGTGAGGCGCCAGGATCTCGTCCCACAGAGACAGGTCAAAGCGCGACAGGCCTGCACGCACACTTTGCTGTCACAACCAGTTTCTAGCCTGTGAACAGAGACGTACTGCTGTAGCAGCAGCACGCGCCTGCATCAAAGCGCTTGCTCACGCTGAGCAGCCGCTCCTCGCGATCAGACTTCAGCACCATCTTGTTCTTGTCTTTGTCTTCAATGTTAGTTGCTTTTTAGAGAGCACTGGCTAAGGATGCGGCGCAGATGTGGATGCTAGTGTGTGTAATTCAGCTGCCTTGTGCTGTTTGTGTGCTCGCCATACCCCTGCTAGGGCTCTGCCCCTTTGGAGGCTCCAAATGCCCAGCTGGCTGAGACATGCATAATTTGCTTGAACTTGCACGCATTCACTAGTAGAGTGACTCTACACTCCAGGCAAGCCGGCAAGGAATGAGAGCTCGAAAACACACCGCGTCATGCGCTCGCAGCTCTTGGACAACATCAATAATCGATGAGGCAAGCCGCCAGATGCGCTGTTTGGCTCGCTGAAACCAAGAGGGTGGAGGAGTGACTAGTTGCTGGCATGCGGACTGCTTACAAGGGTTTCAGCTAGCGCACCCGCAATTACAGTGACGGCAGCATCAGCAGCCGCCGATGGTAGGGAGCCTGTGAAGACAGACGCTGCAACACACCGCAGTGGCGCCAGAAGAGCGCATGCCCGCCGCCTCACGGCCAGAGGCGCTGCATGTCCCAGCCGCCGCCCGCGCGTGCGCTGAAGCGCAGCCGGTCGTGCAGGCGCGAGGGGCGGCCGTGCCAGAACTCGATTGCGTGCGGCCGCACCAGGAAGCCGCCCCAGTTGGCCGGCCGGGGGATGTCGGCCTGCTCGTCCGCGTACTCCTGCGCGCGCGGAGCCCGGGTAGGCGCGCATGCGGCGGGGTCAGCGGGAGCGGGCGCTTCAGCATGGTGAGCAGACGACGGGTGCAACCCTGTGCAGGCAGTACTCGCCCTCCACGACGGTGGCAACCCTGTGAGAGGCAGCTCCGCTGCTTGCAGCGCACGAGCCACAAGGGCCTGCGAGCGCTTACGTTGCTGCAGATGCGCGCGGGCGTGCAGTGCAATGACCCTGAGGGCACCCTGAACCCAACAGGCGAGCTATGTATGTGGCAGACCTGGGCGCATGCCTGCGGTAGCTGCGTCGCGCGCACCCGCCGCGCAGCGGCGCGGACCGCATGTCAGACAGCTCGCCTGGCAAAGTTCTGCACCCTAGCAGACCCCGGGCGCGCGCCTGCTGCAGCTGCGCCGCGCGCTCCTCCAGCTCGGCGCGCCCGCCGCGCAGCGGCGCAGACTGCTCGCTGACATGCGCGCCTATGCGCGAGCCGCGCGGCCGCGAGCGGAAGTATGCATCGGACTCCTCCGCGGGCAGCCGCTCCACGCTGCCCTCCACGCGCACCTGCGCAGTGCGCCACTCGTCGGGCTGCCCTCCTTTTTAACATTTGCTCCTCACGCAGGGCCGACCTTATGCACGATTGGATCTAGCCGCTTGCCGCAAACACGACGTCAGTCGCCAAGAGCCTAGGCAGGGCGAAGCGCGCTGCGAGAGCTATCTGGGCCTGGCAGGCAGGGCTGCTGGGCTCAGGCCCTAGGACATGCTGAGCGCGGTTTTCAAGCGCCCAACTCGTCCACGCCGTTGTGCACATCACAGGCGTCGGTGAGAATATCACAGCTGTTGGTGTGCACTTCACAGGTGTCAGTATGACACATCACAGGCGCGTTGTGCACATCACAGGGTGCTGGTGTGCACGGCACAAGCGCCAAAACGGCCGCGGCGCGCCGCGCGCGCGCGGGGCCCGCACCGAGCGCTGCAGGGGCTCCCAGTACATGGTGAGCGCGGCGCGCCCGCTCGCCAGCTCGGCCGCCTTGCGCGAGTCGTAGTTGGTGTAGAAGATAAAGCCGCGCGCGTCGTAGCCCTTGAGCAGAACCATGCGCACCGAGGGCGCGCCGGCGCCGTCCGCGGTCGCAAGCGCCATCTGGTTGGGCTCCGCGGCCACCTTGGCGGCCACGGCCTCCTTGAACCAGCGGTCGAACTGCGCGCGCGCCGCGCGCGGTTACAGCCCACCTTGGCCGCCACACCTCCTTGAACCACCGGTCAACCTGTGCGCGCGCCGCGCGCGGTCATAGCGGCCGCGCCGCATGTGCCTGCTGCCGCACGTGCCTCCCGCGGTGCCACCCTACCATGGCATTGGGCACCAGACCTCCGTGCGCACGCCCGTCTTCAACCTTCACTTGATTCTGCTCAGGGGAATATAGACAATGACTGGCATTGCTCGGCGCCAGTGCAACGGGCTCGAGCAGCTCGTCCGCATCATTGCGACCATCAGCACATGGTGGTCAGCGCCTCACAAGCCTGCGGCGGGGCGCCGCGGCGCGCCTGCGCAATGGGGTCGGGCAGCACGTCCTCCTCGCGCAGGGCCTTCCACTGTACCCATCTGTACATAGCGGTCAGGGCCCAGGACCCTGTGGCAGGGCGCCACGGCGCGCCTGCGCGATGGGGTCGGGCAGCACGTCCTCCTCGCGCAGGCCGCCGGAGTCCTCGGCCAGCGTGTAGCTCGCGCGGATGCCGGCCGGGTCCGCGCCGCCGGCCTCGCGCGCCGCGCTGGCGATCTTCACGCACTGGCTCGCGCCCGGGTACGCCGGCAGCCGGAGCTTGTACTTGTCCTGCGGCCGGAGCGTCACATCACACAGCGGTGAGCGGTGACGCTGGGGGAGCGACTATCACTGCACGTAAGTCGCTTTCGGGGGTTCACCTGATATTCATGTCCAGTTGAGGGATGGCATACACCATACGACACAGTGAGGCAGTGTGAGCGCAATGCGCAGCTTCAGAAAAGACTGCCAGCCTCAGAGTAAGAGCTGCCACGCCATGTACGACACAGACGGGCAGTGATCGCATGGGTCGTGACTTGCCACAATGGCCGGCGGCACGAAGCGCCCGCCCAGGTAGTGGTGCCGGCCGGCGAAGCGCGCGGCGGCGCGCTTGGGCGTCGTGAGCGACACAAGCATCTCGGGGCGCAGCCCGTCGCCCGCCACGTCGCCGTCCTCCACGTGCCAGCCGCTGGGAATGTCCACCGCGACCACGGGTGGCGGCGCGGCCGGCGGCTTCAGGAGCTGCGCGGGGGCAGCAACTGCCAGGGTCGGCCAGTTGTTTGAGGAGTCGGGAGGTGTGCGCGGCATGCACGGAGCTGAGAACGCTCATGATGGCGCGCTCAGTACGCCAGCCCGCTGGGTGTGCACGCCGCAGGTGCCGGCAGCAGCAGGCGCGGCGCGCCAGCAGCCGCCAGAAGCTTGTGTCGGGGCCGCAGCCTGCAGCGGCCCGGCGCGCGGCGGCCGTGCTTTGCTCTAACAGCCGAGCCAGCATGGCATCTGCTAAGTCATCAAGGCGCCCACAGGAGGGAGGGGAGAGCTCTGCGCGGGGGCCTCGCGCGCGGCGGGCGCGCCTGCAGCAGGGCATCAAACGGCGGCCGTGGGTCGCCCTTGAAGCTGAAGCCGAACAGGGCGTCCAGCACCAGGTCGAAGCGGCCTCGCAGGGCGCCGCCCTCGAGCAGCTCGTCCGGCTCCACGAAGCGCACGCCCAGGGCCTCCAGCTGCGTGACCAGGCCGCGGTACAGCGGCTTGTCGGTGCGCTTGGGGTAGCATACCTGCCGCCGCGCCGCACAGTGTCAGCGATCAGCACATGCACACGCGGCGCGCGTCGCACTTGCCCAGGGCGCGGCGGCCGCGCGCGTGCGCTCGGTCTGACATTCTGGGTCATGGACTGGCAACCACGGGCGGGCAGCCATGGGGCCGCCCACGCTAGGGTTGGGTTAGGGCCTCACCGTGACGCCGGAGTACCCGAAGTGGTGCAGGTGCCGCGCGGCGACCAGGCCGTCGCCGCCGTTGTTGCCCGGCCCTGCGAGCACCAGCGGCCTGGCGTGCGCGCCGGGCGGGTACTCCGCCAGCACCGCGCTCGCCACGCTCAGCCCGGCCAGCTCCATGAGCTGGTCCACGCTGAAGCCGAGCGGGCCCATGAGCTCCTCATCAACAGCCGCGGCCTCGTCCTGGCCCCTGCGCGCCAGCACAGCTGGCCTCACCGGGCCTCGCCAAGGACACAGCGCTGGCCTTAATAAAAATGCGGCGAGGACCGTGCTGGAGCCCAGTCGGAGCCAGTTCGCTCCACCGCACAGCAGCTGCTTCACTGCTGCCCCTGCACGGCAGGCAACTGTACTTGAGCAAGCCGGCATGGTACTGGACCAAGCCGCACGCCGGCTGCGCAAAGACCAGCCAGTCTTCTCAGTGGGTTGGAGGGACTGCTGTGGCCCCTGCAGGTCCTGTTCGTTGATAAGAGGCGTGCGGAATCTCTGCACAGCCAGCGCCTTGCTGGTGGACCAGGAGTCCGCACTGAGCCGCATGGCAGGACGCTCTCCAAGCTTGCATGGTGAAACAGGCGTGGCGCAGCTCGTGCTCGCTTGTCCTGTTGGCTTGCCAACAAGGAAGCTGCTGAGGCGCAGTCTGTGTGCTATCTAGCGCAGTGTGATGCCTTCTTTGATTCAGCAGACATGTCCAGCACAGGTGCATTCCTACACTTCCAACAGCAGCACGCTGTGCTTCACGTCTACTGAGTGAGTTCTGCCAGGCACCACTCAGTGGCTTGCAAGTGCTTTGAGACCTCTGAGTTGGAGTCACTTGCAAACTGCGCTCAGGCGCACAGGTAAGTTATGTCGTCCGCCATCTCAGCAGCAGCCGCGCCCGCAGCCAGCGTTGGCGCGCGAGTGGTGAACGCTGCGCAGCCTGCCGACAGTCGTGCTGCGCGGTGGGCACGCTCCAAATCCGCAGAAGGTGGCACGTGTGGCGCCCTAGGCTGTGCTGGCCTTGGTGCCAACCTCCCCAGCACCCGCCGCGCAACGCATGCACGGTGCGGATCTAGCTGTGAGAGGTGGGAGCAGCGCATCAGCAGTCGCAACATCACATTGCAGCCTGCCCGTCGCCTCATGGTACTCCATGCATGAAAGGTTGTTATCAGGGCCTGCCACAGCATGCCGGAGCCTGTGCTTGGCTTTTTCTTTAGCATGGCGCAGTGCGTCTATCCATTTGCATGGCACGCCATTGCCGTAAGCCTCTGATCACTTCTCCTGGGCACCGGTGCATGTCGCCAGACTCTGGCATTCAGCTGCGGTCGCCTGCTGCCTCACCAGAGACGGTGCTAGGTTGCTAAGGGCAAGGCAGCATTGCACAAACTCGGCAGCAGCTGCTGCAGCACTGACACGTTCGCTCACAAGAGCGCAGTTGTTAAGCAACCCAGCGCCCCAGCCAGACCGCACACCAGGTGCCGCTGCTCCACACCCAGAGGCTGTTGGAGTTCTGCCCTCGGTCGCTGCTGAGCTGCTACCCGATCAGGGCGCGGAACCATCACCCCAACTGGGCATGACATGCCCTTCATATGCACACCTCGCAGCGCAGCGGCTACCGCTGCTTCAAGGCCAGGTCGCTGGCCACTGCTGGCGGCCCGCCCTCGCCCGCCGCCCGGCCGAACGCGGCGCTGGACTGCTGCCCCGTCAGGCGGCGCAGCAGCTGTTGCAGCGCGGCCAGCGGGTTGCCGCGCGCGCCGCCGCGCGGCTCGGCGAAGCTCGGCGCGATGCGCAGGTAGTTGGCGCCGTACGCCGCGCCAAAGCCCCACCCCAGGCCCACGCCGACCTGCGCACGGGCGCGCGTGAGCCTGCACGCTCCCCGTGCGGTGGCCGTTCGCTGCTTTTGTAGTTGTCTGTGTGGTACACTGAGCTCCAAGCAACAGAGTGCACGGCCTTCGCGGTCACAGACAGCTCCACTGTTGACGTGGCTCAAGCGTCGAGTCTTGGCGTCCGGGAGGGCGCATACCCCGCAGCCGCCCCCTGCAGAGCAGCGGCCAGGTCTAAGGCTGCAACGTGGCGAGGGAGCAGGCCCAGCAAAGAGAAGCAGACCACAGGGGATGCAACGGAGCGCTGGGAGCGGGGCGTGCCTGCTCCTAGGCCCAGCGCGCCGATTGGGCCCCCTGAACAACCAGCACTGGTCAGCACTGTCTTGTTCAGTTGTTTGCAGCAAAATACGTGCAAACCACGCGTGCAGGCCGTGCCCACCGCCAAAGCCATAGCCGACTCCAAAGCCGCAGCCTGCTCCGATACCTAGCGTGGCGCAGCCTGCGTCAGCCTGGGGTACCTCTTTGTGCAGGCGTGCAGGGCAAGCTTGCACGCTGAGAGCAGCCTGGCTTCGAGCGCACCAAAGCCAACGCCAGGCCCCAAGAACTTGCGGCCGCCCATGCGGGCACACGGCTGGCTGCACTAGGGGTGCAGGGCTGCGTGGGCGCTTTTGCAGAACACAACAAGCCAGACACACAGCAAGTGTGAAGACGTTCCAACGGAACCTACCAAGCAGCTCAGCGGGCGGACTGGTGTGATTGAAGTCCAGTACATTTTTCTTTTTGTCTTTGTTTTTCCTCCTGTTTGTAGCCCTTTCATAAACCCTGCCAGGCATTTTGAATCTCTGTCGACTCAGAGTCGCGGGAAGAGCTCCGAGCACGAGGATGGCGAGGCGGAGGCGGCTTGACGGCATGGTGTCCGCTCTGCTGCTGGCGCTGGTAGCGAGCCTGGCAATGGTGGCGCACTCACGTGCGGGCCCACGGCCGGCTGCACCACCAACGCGGCAGCACGCCAGCGCTGGCTGACTCGCACAGCACCGTCCAGGCCCACTGCGGCCTTCGTCTCCAGGAGCAGCACTTTGCGGGAAGGAGCAGGGCCATAGTAGGGGATGCTACAGCCTCTGAGCACCTGCTTGCTGCCAGCAAACTCCTCCTCCTTGGTCCTTCCTATGGCCTGTGGCTGGCATCAAGCTGTAGTAGCCCTCCGTGCGTGCTGTAGGCTGTTGCTGGGAACCAGCGCGCGCTTGCGCCAGGGCGCCCGCAAACAACCACCAGGCGCACTGTCTCGCCTTGCTGCGTTCGCAGCCCTGGCTAGCTGTTCACCGCGCACGTGGTCCCATGCGACCCGGCCCGCAGCGTTGCGTGCAGCAGGTCTCACCTCTCTAGGTGGACTTCCCTCCTAGCGTGCGGAGGCTGTGCAAGAGAAGAGGCGGGGTGTGGGAAACTTGCGCGGCGGAAGCCTTGCTTGCTCTGCATGCTTGCGCTTTGTTGCTTGCCAGAGCTGAACTTCAGCAGGGACTGCACTTGTTGCACGTTACAAACAAACGTTTGCGTGTGGGGGTTGCAGAGACGGTGTCTTCACAGCCAGTGCAGCCGGCGCTGCAGCAGAACTTGCAACCGACGCTGCCACCAACGGCGTTTCAGACTCCGAGCGTGCAGCAGGCGCAGCTGCAGTCCGTGCCGCAGCAGCCTGTGATGGTGTGCTCCAGGCGCTGCTTCTCAACGTGCACTACAGTGTCTGTGTGTGTGTAGGACCTACGGGAAACACACGGGCAGTGCGTTGCATGCAGCTGCAAGGGGCTGTCACAGCTGTGGACGACACTGCAGCGCTGGCAAATTGCGTCAAGCGGGGGTCAAAATAGCTAGAGCTGAGGTGCAGGTAGGCTGCGCAGCGCTGCCAAATTGCGTCAAGCGGGGGTGCGGCACACGGCGGCGTCACAGCGGGCGTCACCCTGTCCAGCCGCAGGAGCTGCTGCTCAAGCTGGGCTGGGTGTGCTCTTGCACAGCTGCGCCCGGTGCTTGTACCGCAAGCGCTTGTGCTGCCAGCAGCGCAGGAGCGCTCGTGGCAGCGCATCCCAAGCACAGCTGTTCCTGCGCACGCAGCGCTGGGCGTCTAGCGCTTTGCGCAGCCGCACCCGATGGCCGTGCCGCAGCAACGGCGGCGCAGGAGGGCATACGGCCGCGCCATACAATGCGCGCCTTCCCATGCACTTTCTGCTGAGCGGCTGGCGCTCTGCGCAGCCGTACCAGATGGTCGTGCCGCAGCAGGCTGCCGCGGTGCAGCAGGCGGCGGCGACACAGGCGGCGGCGACGGCCGCGCCCGCCGCGCCGTCGGCCGCCGGGCAGACGCTGCCCAGCGCGGCGCGCCCGGCCGGCGCGGCGGTGCTGTTCGAGTACCACTGCGTGGGCGTGCAGAACTACACGTCGCGTGCGCGCCCCCTTCCCGCGCGCTGCGTGAGCGAATCTCAGATGCGGGGGGCTGCGTGGCGGCGCATGGAGCGCGCTCTGGCAGTGTGCTCAGCGCAGGCGTGTCCGGGCTTGCGCACATGCTTTGCAAACAGATACCAACGTCTTGATGGCGGGGCCGGTTGATGAAGGTCCAAGCACAGCTCTGCTTCATGGTGACATTCAGCTGATGACCATGTGTGTGCGGTCCGCAGTGAATGGCAACGACTACGCGAACACCGGCACTGTTGGAGGTATGGCCGCGGGGCATTGTGCATCATGATGAGACCTCTCCCTGCAAAACACATGGAGCTCCTTGCAAAATATATGTAGGATGCGTCCAAGCTCGCCTGCTGTTTGTCGATTCGCTGCTAGTTGAGTCCATCTAGCTCCACAGCATGCTCCAGGCCACAGGCCTGGGCCGTTGGCGACGGAGTCTGTAGCTGTGTCCCATATCAAGCGCAGGGCACGCGACGCGGTCCGGTCCATGCCGCAGACACAGCATGCTCACACCACAGGATGTGCCTGCGCGCGCCCGCAGACTTGTACCAGCAGACGACCAAGATCGGCTGGCACTTTGTGGACACGCGCGGCTATCCCACGTGGCAGGCGCGGCGCACGCCTCGGCGCCCCTCCAGCGCTACACCTTGCAAGGCTCTCTGGCTGTCTGCGTCGTGGCGGCGACCGCAGCTTGGCAACATGTGCCCACAGGACGCCGGTCAAGCTGACAGCGGTGACAGCATGGAGCAGGCATGCCGAGAATGACACCGGCGCCAGCGTCCACCCGCGTGCCCTGCAGCCGAGCGCGCCTGCATGCCGAGGATGGGTGGAGGCCTGGCAGGCAGCACGGACATGCACCAGGGCTCCCGCTGTGGAGTCGGGCCGATGTGCCATGCGGGCCGTGTGCGGGCGCGCAGGTGTGGGACCTGCAGCGCGTATATGGTAGGCGTTAGGGTAACCCTAAACATAAGCGGGCCGTGTGTGGGCGCGCAGGTGTGGGACCTGCAGCGCGGCAACATGGACGGCGCCGTGAGCGGGCGCAAGGTGGGCAACTCCGACGTGCCCAACGCGGCCAACGACGGCGGCTTTGGCAGCATCCCGCAGGCGCTGTTCCAGGCCATCCCCGGCACCGCGTCAGGCGCGCGCGCGCCGCAGGCCGGCGGCATGCTCCGCTCGGCGCTGCTGCTGTCAGGGCGGTGACGGACAGCTATTGCTGTCTAGCCGCTGCGCATCTATGCAGGTTCCTAATGCGGATGCTGCTCGTGCTTGAACAGACTGTCTGAATGCAATGTCGCGCAAAAGTAAAGGCCACTGCTCGTGCTGAACAGTGTATCCCACATGCGTCCAGCAGTGTGCATGCAGCTGGGAGTGCAAGCGTGAAGCCCTGCTTGTTGCTGTTGCATCGTGAGACTGCAGCTATGGAGAGACAGCTGCGGCAGCGGGTGCTGGGACGCCAGCACGGACGCCTGGATCTGCCGCAACAGGCGCCCTGCCATGTAGGAGACAGGCAATTGACAGGCAGTGTTACTCGGGCATGGCTCGCGTCAGGGCGGCTGACAGCGGGCTGGCTCCGCAGGCGTGTTTGGCTCCGTGGCGTACGTGCAGCGCATCAACACGCTGGGCGGGCGCATCCCCGGCAACTTCTACTCCATCCCGAAGTTCCAGTCGACGAACAACTACGCGCTCGCCATCCCCTTCCAGGCGCGCGCATATGTTCACACCGAACCCGCGAGTGGGACATGCCAAGGACTGCAAACATGCTTGCCATGGCCGCTCGCTGCCTGCCAGCGTCGGCGCCTGCGAGCCCACCTGCAGGCCCTGCATGGACGATGTCTGATGCACCATTGCCCGGTGTATCAGGGTGCGGGGGCCATGCAGGTAGCTATGCCTTGCGAAAAGTGTAACCAGCATAGCCGCCACACCGCCTCACGCATTGCAGATAGCACCGATGTGCGCTTGGCAAGGGCACACGGCACGAGGCGCAGCACGCGGGCTTGAGCGTGCGCGGCGCGCCGCAGGCGGATTACGTGTTCCTGAGCGGTGGCAGCTCCGCGGCTGCGCCCGCACAAAGCGCTGCACAGAGCGCGACGTCGGGCTGAGGGCGCCTGGCCGCGCTGCCCGGCTCTGCGCGCGCGCGCGCGCGCGGGGCCGCCGCGGCATTCCTCTAGCTATGCGTGTCCGCAGTCTCCAGTGTGTCGCTTTCGGGGGTGCGCCACGAGCAGTCTGTGTTTGACCACCCCCTCAGGTTGTCTGTCGAAATGTGTTTCGGAACCTCCTGGCCGCATGTCGCCTCTGCCTGTGCGCAGACCCGAGCCGCGAGTCCCCTGCGCGCCGCGCTGCCCTGGCCACGCTGCTGTGGCAAGTATTCGCATATCTGTTTGGCCCAAGTACCAGGAATAAGTGCGTTACGCACATTAGCTGCATGAGGGCCCCTTCGTGTTGACAATTGTGACAGCCGACTAGTTGCTCAGGCGTTGCCTGCATGTTTTGCTGTCAAATGCTTTGTAACATACCCTAGTGGAAACTGGTAACCTGCACGAGGATTCGGTCTGGTGTGCAGATGTGCAGCAAGGTTGCTAGCTAGCATATTAAGAGTCTCCAAGACTCTGCGAGACCCTCACGGTGTTCTCAAAAGAGAGGGCATGCTCTGCGTCAGTATAAACAGTCCAACGTTTTCAGGCAGAGAAGTGGTGTGCGCAGAGCGGCGCCTGCAGTGCCCCGCCTGTGGCGCGCGCAGCTTGCGGCATGACTTGCGCTCATCCCCTGCGCTTCCGCAGCGGCGCCCTGCTGCTACGTGGTGAGCTTGCACACCTGAGTGTGCTGCCAAGCCCACACTGCTCACCCGCTGGCCGCTAGCATCACCTGTGTCAGGTGCAGGCATGCACGGCGTGAGAGGCGACCACGCTGGCGGCCTGCACCAGCGGCCTGGCCTCCGCAGGCTGCAGAGCTTGCAGGCCTGCCGGCAGTCGGGGCGCTTGCAACACCAGCGCTTCTTCTGCTCCTGGCGCTGTGTGCGCTTGGCGGCATAAGCGTCGTCGGGAAGGTCCTGCTATGGGACTACCAGGTGTGCCTGGTAGTCCCACTCTGGCCCTCTCTGACATCCTGTGCTGCTGCGCGCTGACCGCCCTGCACCTTTTGCTGGCAGAACCGGCGCACAGAGGATCCAGACGACCCTCTCCATGACAACAGCCTGTCGATCAAGCCGGCCCCGGCCAGGCCGGAGCCGGGGGCGCGCCCTAGCCTGAGGCGCTCCATATCTATGTCCAAGGTCGGACTGCAAAGCTTAGGCAACATGGTCCAGGACCTCAGAGACAGGTATGCGGCCACTGGCGCTCGTACTGCCACCTTTGCGCGTCACCAGGGTCTCCCTCCCTCAGCTTTGCGGTGCTTGCTGCTGCGGGCGTGTGCCTGTGTGCGCCTGAGCCACCGGCCCAAGCTCAATAGCTTTGCCAAGGGCTTGACTTGTCCTGTTTGGTTGTATTGTCTCGAGCATACTCGTGTGTGACCGAGCAGCACGGTCTTGCCTCAGAACAGATGCGTGCTCCATGGTTTTGTGCGTGATGTGCATGCATGCGCTTGCCTGTTCCACCACGTGTGGACGGCAGAGCATGCAAACAGCGTCTTTGCTGCTACCATATGCCGCGCCGCGTGCAGGCCCGGGACACTCGTTGCGCTGATGTGGCTCCAAGCGCCCGGCCCGTTGGGGGAGGAGATCTTTTCTGAGATGGCGGTCGACAGCGTGCTCAACGCGCTGTGGTGCGCGCCAGCGCCGCCGCGTTGCATTGCATCCCAGCAAGCATGTGCCCCCACTTCCCTACGCGACTGCTTTGAGGGGGCTTCCTCCACGTCAGTGGTGTTGTCGCGCCTCTGGCGCACTTGCGCTGGCCTGTTATGCGACGCGGCTCCGGAACCAGCTCGAGCGATGCATGTTGCAGTCAAGTGTGTGCGGCCTCACCGGCGGCCTGGCCCGGCCGCCAGGACGGTGCGGGGCAGCCTGCAGCTGTGGCAGCTGGCCAGCGCGGTGGCGGCGCCGCCGCGCTCGGCCGGCCTGGTGTTCCAGCTGGCGCGCCAGCTGCCGGAGGCGCCCTGCACGGTGGCGCTGCCGGTGCCGGACAGCGTCTTCCTCGGCGCGCTCGGCCGGGCGGCGCGGCCGGCGCCCGGTGCGCCGGCCCGCACGCCCGGGGCGCCCTCCCTGCACCCGCCCCGGTGGCGGGCGGCGCGCCCCTGCGGCGGCCGGGCGGCGGCGTCGCCGGCGAGGCGCCGCGCGTGGCGCCAGGCGGGCGCGCTCGCCCGCCTGCGAACCCAGCAGGGCGCCGCGCTCGGAGCTCAGCGAGCCGCTTGCCTGCTCGCGATCGCGGCCGGGTCGCGCGCGCGGCGGCTGGCGCGCGAGCCGCCTCCAGGGCCTGTGCCTGAAGAAGAGAGCCCGTGTGCGGGGAGGTCGTGCGCCGCTGGTATGCAGTGGGGAGCAGAGCAAGCATGAGCGCCCAAACCCCCTGCGATGTCCGGGAGATGTCCGCTGCACAGCTAGCAGTCGTGCAGCTGGTACTGCGACCCAGGTGTCAGCCGGATGTGCAATTGCTATCGTCCCCCTGTCGCAGCCTTGGCCATGTTTCACCTGCTGCTGGACCTTTGCACAGCGGTGGGCGTCAGCGTGCCCGCTCATGCAGCACTGCGCGGAATGCGCGCTGAGGCAGTGTGTAGAGCAAGGCATGCCTGGTCTTGTGCTGTCTTGGTTGTCATGGCATGCGCTCATGCCAAGGACGCCTGAGGAGTGCTGCACCCCATGGCTTGCTGGGGTTGTCATGGCATGGGCTTGTGTCAGCCTGACGAGATCTGCACAGTACGGCTCGCAGGGCCTGCAGTGGACCCCGTCAGGCACCTCCTGCGCGCCGTGGCGACGGACGTCGCGAGCGACTATGCCGCCGCTGCGCTGGAGTGCGCCAATGCAGCGGGCGCGGTAGAGGAGCGGACGTGAGGTCTGTTGCGGACCCTGTTATGGTGCTTTGCCAGCTTTGCGGGTGATCGCCATGGTGGGCGCTGTCTGAGTGCAGTGGGGACCTTGCAGCGGAGCACTAGGACAGCAGAGGCACAGCAGGAGCGTCATTGCGAGAGGGCATTTTGGCATGCGGAGGGTTGTGGAGTACAGTGGGCATAGTGCTGAGACACTGTAGCTTAGCCTTATGTTGAACGGCATCTGATCATGGCGTATGTGCGCATGCGAAGCTCCAAAGAACTGCACATGTGCATGCATGCTCCTGTGCATTTTGACCTGGTGTAATGTGTATGATTGAATGATGCGGAGTGTGCCTCTTCACACTCCTTGGATCTGAACAACCAGCCGCTCATTTCGCTCTGCACCAAGGTGCAGTTGCACCTCGCTAAGAACCTAACCTAGCCCCCCCAATGCAGCAGTGCCCGTCAGAACACAAAGGCTGTACTTCGACGGACAGGGACTGGCAGGGCAATGCAAAGGAGGCGCAGATGATTGCACTGCCGAGCCCCAAGCCCAGCGCACAGGCCCCCAGCATCATGGCGGGATAAGGACAGCAGAGGCCGGCTAGACGCAAGGCTCACGGCGCTACTGACAGTGCACGATGGCGGAGTCGTCAGCAAACAATGGCTGGGTTGAATCCTACCTTGAGGCACTGGTGCGAGCTACACATCCACTGCATTGGCAGCGGGCCCATGATCTGCGCTCCATAGATTGAGCGCTTTGCTGCAGCATGGCCTGCAGTGTGGAACACTCAGTGCACCGAGAGGACCCCACTGAAGCAGGGAGTGCTGCACACCATTAGCCTTGGGCCAAGCTGAGTTTGGTCTACTTGTGGCGCAGCTGAGCTTCGGGCTGTCGACGGAGTACTCGAAGAAGCCGGCCCAGCAGGATGCCAAGTCGGACAAGGTGGACGCCGACCGGCAGCTTTATGCCAAGTACTACGTCTCGCAAATTATGCAGCTTGGCGAGGAGGGCATCCGGGACGCCTGGAGCAAGGTGGGGCGGGCCCTTTCTGCAATACTAGCTGCAACAGAAGGGCCTGCCGTGCTGGACATGTTGGCGCTCTTGTCTGCATGCACGACGTGGGCGCGCGGCAGCCCATGTCAGTGCTTGGGCTATGTAACTGCGTTACAAGCGGTTGGCCGAGCGCTGCGCTGCTGCAGTGCGGCACTTGCGTGCCTATCTACATGATGGGTCGGGCAGCGGCAGTCGTGCAGCGCATCGCTGCTTGGTCTGGGGCGCGCGCGCCGTTGTCACTGCATTGTAGTCGCGCTGTGGGCTGGCTGTGGCGCCCGTTGAGACTGGACAAAATGTACCCGTCACCGACGGCGGGAAGCATGCGTCAGACTCATTCTGGGCACAGCATAGCACGCCTAGCAGCTGCTTGCAGCAGCTTCTCTGTGCACGGCGTCAGCGCTCACACTTCCTGGCTTGCCAGCTCCTGGAGCCTGCAAGGGCGAGCGCTGTGTGCTGTGTCGGCTCTTGCGCGGCCTTCGTCTTGTACCGCTATCAATCGGCATGTGCAGGCAGACATGGCTGCAAGCGTGGATGCGCGTGCTTGCACGCTGTCTCACAAGCAATGGCTGTTAGTTGGGGCGCTGGGGGAGAGAATGCGGAAGGGGCAGTCGGCTAGGGGGTAGGAAAACGCTGAGCGCCTCTCTGGAGCGCGTGTGCGTGGCTATGGTCCTGCAGTCATTAATGTGACTGCAGGAGAGCCTGCTTGTGTTCACTGCAGAGCAGCAGCACTTATGTTGCGTCCAGTCCGTTCTGGCAGGACACAGCGCCCGCCGGTGCGGAGCGCAGCCGCCTGTTGAGTGCGCGGCAGCACCGGGCAGACGCTCAGGAGATCATCCGTGGGAGAGCACTCAGCGCATGAACGCGCCTCATGCCGTCAAGGCGGCCAGGCTTGCTGGAGCCGTGCGCAGCCGCTGGTCAGCTGCAGACAGGGCCGCGGGGGCGGCGCAGGCGACCTCGTCGCGGCACTACGGCGAGAAGGACGCGCGGCTGGAGTACCTGTCCTGGCGCGTGTGGCACCTGAAGCGCAAGAAGCACATGGTGCGCCGGGAGGAGATCGAGCGCCGCGCGCGCGCGATCGTCGAGGACGACTCGGGGCCCGCGGTGGCCGAGGAGGAGACGTCCGACGAGGACACGGTCGGCGCGGCCACGCGCGCCAAGAGCGATTCCGGCCGCCAGGCGCGCCGGGCCCCCCGGGGGTGCCGCTCACTGGTCGGTCGCCGGTCGTTGAGTGCACCTGCAGCGCGCATGCCATGTGATAAATTGCTCTGCCCAGAGTTGCATTGGCATCGCGTGGGAACGGGACAATGCATGTGTGGACGGGACTATGCACAAGGGCGCGCGCGGCCTTGCAGTGAGCCCCCCGAGCAGGTTTGTTCATCCGGCGCGGCTGTGCAGCCCATGCCGGGTCCGGCGCTGCCCAGAGCCGCGCGCGCGCGCCGCGCAGGTGGCGTTTGCGCCGCTGCCTGTCTTTCCGAAGCCCGTGGCGACCAAGGCGCCGCCGCCGGCGCGCGAGCCCTCGCGCGAGCTCACCGCGTCGGAGCAGTTCCTGGCGCAGGCGCGGCTCACCTCAAACTGAACTGAGTGCATCGTGCGCATGGCCACAAGTGCGCTGGGTGAGGGGTCTTGCGGGATGCGCGCGAGTAGGTGAAGCGACGCATGGATCCAAGTGCGATTCACCTGCATAGGTGTCGCATACGTGCTGCATCGATGCGAGTAAACTGTGTGTTCCACAAACAGAGCGTGAGGCATGCGCAGCTGACAGCTAGGCCATCGTGAAGGCTGGCACATGGCGGGTCGTGAGTGCCAATACAGGGGGTGGGCTGGGGCCGGGGGCACCGCCTCTCCGCCGTGGCCGCCAGGGCAGTGTGCGGGTGCAGGAGTACGTGAGCTCGCCGCCGACGACGGACGAGCAGGGGCGCGACCCGTTCGAGGGCCGCGTGGACGGCCTGTACCTGGTCCTCATCTCGCTGCACGGCCTCGTGCGCGGCGAGCGCATGGAGCTCGGGCGCGACCCTGACACTGGCGGCCAGGCGCGACTCCCCACGTTGCAGTGTGTGATCTGAGGACAGGGATGTGAGGAACGAGGTGGCTCGCGAGAGTCGCTGCATGGCTGGCGCGGCGCGGGCGCCACAGGTCAGACAGCGGCAGCCAGACGCGCTGCGCCTTCGCGCGCTCGCACATGGGGGGCTGCTTGCAGGTGCAACTCTATGGGTTGTGCCCATGGCTGCCAGCACAGCAGCCAGCCATGCCCGCCCCTGCACCACCTCAGCCACATACTGCGCATGGCTCTGCAACAAGCGCTGCAGTGCTCGCGGAGCGCAACCGTGCTCGCGGAGTGCGGCATGCAGCAGAGCGCGCGCACAGCCAATCGAGCCCTCGCGCGGCCCTGCACCCACCCGCGCAGTCAGGCCGGGCGCGCGCGGCGCGCGCGGCGTCCCGTTGCGCGGCGGCGCCTGGAGCCCTGTGCAGCCCCGCTGCCGAGCTGGGCGGGCGCGGCAGGCACGGCGCGCGCGGCGGCCCATTGTGCGGAGGAGCCTGAAACCCTACACAACTCTAAGCCGCCGCCGCCCCCGCCACGCAGGTCAAGTACGTGGTGGAGCTGGCGCGCGCACTCGCGCAGCACCCGGCCGTGTACCGCGTGGAGCTGCTCACGCGCCTGATCCGTGACCCCGCCATCGACGACAGCTACGGCGTGGAGGCCGAGGCGCTCTGGCGGCCGCCGGGCGAGGCCGAGGACGGCCTTGGCGGCGCGCACCTGATCCGGCTGCCCTGCGGGCCAACCGACACATACCTGCGGTGCGCGCGCCTGGCCCGCCCAGGCTTGCGAGTGCGGCGCGGCCGCGGCTGCGCGTCTCTGGCGAGGCTGCCAGAGACGCCGGCCCGGGACTGGGGGCGCCCTGGGCGGCGCGCACCTCAGGGCCGGAGCCCCATGGGCGCGCCGGTGCGTGCCGACCGGCGCTACACAGCGGGGCGTCTGACCATGCGGCACCCGGAGCAGTGTGAAAGGGCTGATCGGTGCGGCAGCCGGGCGCAGCGCAGCCGTTGGCCCCGGGCAGCGCCCCCCCGCTGCGTCGGCATGACCGCACGGCCGCCCCGGCCCGCCGCGGTAAGCGGGCGTGCGCGCGCGCAGCAAGGAGCGCCTGTGGCCGCACATCCGCGAGTTTGCGGACAACGGCATCGCGCACACCAAGCGCATGCTGAGCGCGCTGGGCGAGAACGGCACGCCCTGCGAGCTGTACTCCATCCACGGCCACTACGCCGATGCCGGCGAGGCGCGCCCGCCACATTCCCAACCCCAACCCCAACTGGTCTCCTTGGTGGACTTTGTTAAGCCCCTGCAAGCTGTGTGCCAGCCACAGGCACTCTGCCGGCGCTAGCGGGGTGACCCTGACGTCCTGTAGGACCCTGCCAGGCGCCCCGCCCGCATGCGCTGGCGCGGCCTCGCCCAGCGCCGCCCGTCCGCGCGCGCGGCCGCGCACGCAGGGACAGGGCGCAGTGGAGCGGTCAAGGGCGTGCGCAGGGCCGCGACGGAGCGCGCGCCGCGCGCGGTGGCCGCGCTGATGGCGCCCACGCTGGGCGTCGACATGGCCGGCCCTGACCCTGTCGAGGCCCTCGACCTGCGCAGGGCCCTCACGCGGGGCGCGGCGCGCAGGTGGCCGCGCTGATGGCGTCCACGCTGGGCGTCGACATGGTCATGACCGGCCACTCGCTCGGGCGCAACAAGCTGGAGCACCTGCTGGCCTCCGGCGCGCGCCCGCCGCGCCCCGCACGCCATGCTGCCCCCTGTAGCAGCCTGCGCGTCAGACCTGCGGGGCCTAGGGTTGGACCTGCTGGGCCCAAGCTTCCTGGAACCTCTTGCGCTGACCAGGCCCTGTCACCAAGCCCTGGCTGGCCCTGACGGGGCGGGGGCCGCGCCGCGCGCAGGCACGATGAGCAAGAAGGAGATCGAGGAGGCGTACGCGATCAGCCGGCGCATCGAGGGCGAGGAGCGCGCGCTGGAGGCGGCCGTCAGCGTCACCACCTCCACGCAGCAGGAGATCGACGAGCAGTGGAACCTGTACGACGGGCGCGCCCCGCCCCGGCTGGCCCCCCTCCTGGGCTGGCGGCAGCCGCGGCGGGGCGTGCGCTCGCAGAGACAGCGCGACAAGGATGCTGAGTCGATTCTGGGTCGGCAACCCTGCTTTTTTTCCATTTATACGCAAGACTGGCTGTCACAACGGCAAGGGAATGTGTGTCGTGGCGGCGCTGGCCCGGAAATGGTACGGGTTGCAGAGCGCCGCGCCCCGCGAGTGCGCACAGCACGGCCGAGCCCCGGCGCGTGGCGCGCAGGTATGACAAGAAGCTGGAGCCGGTGCTGCGCGCGCGGCGGCGCGTGGGCCGCCACATGCCGGTCATGAACGTCATCCCGCCCGGCCTGGATTTCTCCAACCTGAAGGCGCGCGCGCTCGCGGCGCTGCGCCGGGGCTCAGTGCCGCTGTGCTGGCTGCGCGGCGTGCCCTGACCTGATGGCCCTGTCTCACCCTTCCCCGCCACCCCCGTGCTTGCGCACCAATGCTGGGCGTTGTCTGTTGTGGCGTTCAGCGACACGCTCGAGCAGGAGCCCGCAGCCAGACTGGCGCGCGTGCGCTCCATTGCGCGCGGAGCGCCGCAGCTGCACCTGCGAGCGCTGTGCGCAGCCTCACCACCCTTACCTACACCTAGCCTACCCTGCCCTATCAATCACGTCGGCCAGGGTGGAGTGGAACCCTGGAACCCGACGGCTGCCGGGCGGCCGCCAGGTGGACCTGCCGGAGGACCCCAACCTGCCGGGCGCGGGCGTCGCGCCGGCCAAGCAGGTGCTCGCGACGGCCGCGCCCATCGCGGCCATCGCGGCCAAGCGCTCCAGCGGCGACCACCCCTCGCCGCGCACGCGCGGGCTGTCCGACGGCGTCGGCCGCCGGGCGAGCGCCAGCAGCGAGGCGGGCCGGGCGGCAAGCGACCACGGCGAGGGCGGTGCGGACCCTGAGCTCACAGGGGTTTTGGGTTCACAGGATGCAGTGCAGTGCAGCAAGAGCAGGCATGCCCACAGGGCAGCGGCAGACGCGGCGCGGGCCCCCTCTGCGCGCGGCGCTGGGGCTGTCAGGGGGCGCTTGAGAGGTGTACAAGCCGGGGCAGTCCCCCTACGCACGCGGGCACGCGATTGCACAGGGCCTGAGCGGCAGCGCACGCACAGGTTGCCACCTCTCACGCCTCTGCCAGCTGGCTTGCCGGAGAAAATACCTTGGCGCGTTGCGAGTTATGCTGGAGGGTGTGGTAGGCCTTTATCATGCACGCGTGCCTTCCCGCACTGCACTGGTGCAGTGCCCGCCTGCGCTGGCGCCGCGCGCTAATCGGCGCCGCGACGGTTCATAGTGAGGCGCGCATCGTGCAGCCCTGAGGCAGTGCTTGGGTTTGCGCTGCGCGTTGCGGCAGCTGGCCAGGCCGCGAGCGCGCCTGCCACGCCTTTCGCGGCTGCGTGCGGGGCCAACGGCGCCTGCAGCAACGGCGGGCGCTGCGGCCGTCAGGGTTCCCAGACCCTGCACTCCCCGCCCACCTCGCCCGGCTCGCTGCACGGGCGCGCCGGGGGCGGCCAGCTCGGCCGCCGCAGCTGTCATGGTTGGCACCTCCCTGCCCAGCACGACCCTTCTTGTCAATTTCTCTTTTCATGGGCACTGAGCTCGCATGCCTTCGCCTGTTCTGAGACCCTTGTTGTGTTCAAGCTAGGCGCTTTGGCCCTGCATGACCGGCCACAGCCGCGCGCGCTCTCTCTCTTCTTGTGGGGACTGCATGTGTCCCTGTCATGCGCGATTTTATGCCTCCCGCGTGCTTGCCAAGCGTCCCGGACATGCGGCTGCGGACGCCGCGCGGGTGACGCGCCCGGCGCGCTCTGCGCTGCGCGGCAGGCTCCGAGGCGGGCGAGAGCGACCGCGCGCTGGCCTCGCATGAGGCCGGGTCCGGCTACCCGATGTTCAAGCACGCGCACGTGGAGGAGCCAAACATGTGGAAGGCGCGCGCCCTCGCTGCTGGGCGACGCCTCCGAGGGTTAGGGCAGGATTAGGGTTAGGTCATAAGCATGCGCACATGGAGGAGCTGCACATGCGGGGAGGCGCGCGCCGTCGCTGCCTGGCGACGCCTCCGAGGGCGGCAGGGCCTGCGGAGCAATGTGCAAGGAGCTGGGCTGCGCCCGGCGGCCTGCAGGCATGCAGGGGCAGCATGCGCTTCGCAGCCGCGTTGTGCCCCAATTTCTGGGGCGAGCGGGGCTTGCGCGCAGTTGCGCGCTGCAGGGGCGAGCCGAAGTGGACGCGCTCTGTGGTCGCCGCTTCATGCAGAGTGCATGTGGGCGCTCGCGCTGCTGCGCGAGGCGCTTGAAAAGCATGTGTAGACGCCGACAGGCCCCCAAGTCTAGCCCCTAGGGCCTGAGACCCTCGCCGGGCGCCGCGCGCAGGAGATCTTCCGATTCCTGAAGAACCCGCGCAAGCCGGCCATCCTGGCCATGTCGCGCCCGGACGCCAAGAAGAACATCACCACGCTCGTCAAGGCGTTCGGCGAGAACCAGATGCTGCGCGAGCTCGCAAACCTGGTGCTCATCATGGTGCGCCGCCGCCGCGCCGCCCCGCCTGGGCTTTTGAAGGGTTCGGCAGGGTTTGCTCCCGCTCGCCTGCCTGGCGCTCGCTGCGGCGCGCCGTTGCTGTGTCGCCCCGGCTTTCCGTGCGGTGCAGACTGCATGCTCTGGCCGCGGGCAATCCTTGGTCTGGCAGCGATGCTTGCCTGGTCGCAGGCTCTGCCCATGCAGCGCTGCCCGCGAACTAGCCTCCCGTGCCTTCCGGGCGCGCACGGACCTGACCCCGCACGTGCGCGCGCGCGCAGGGCAACCGGGAGAGCATCGACGCCATGGCGGCCGGCAGCGCGCAGGTGCTGCAGCAGGTGCTGCGGCTCATTGACGCGCACGACCTGTACGGCTCCGTCGCGTACCCCAAGAAGCACACGCAGAAGGACATCTCCGACATCTACCTGCTGCCCTTCGCCACGCGCGGCGTGTTCACCAACGTCGCGCTGCAGGAGCCGTTCGGGCTGACGGTCATCGAGGCGCGCTCCCCAGCTCCCGCGCCGCAGCGCACGGCGTGGCTGCCGGCGCCGCGCTGCAGCAGCCGCGCTGCTGCACCGCCGTCAAGGCACCCTCAGCCCGCCCGTAGGCCCTTCAGCACGGCCCGCTGCTCGGCAGAGCGGTGCTGGCCGGCTGGGCATGCTGAGGCTGGGCGCGTGTTTGCCATATATCATTCCAGCTGCTTACGATTGGAGGCAGGGCGTGCGGCCCTTCTGCAGCCTCTGGCGATGCTGGCTGTCTGGCCTCGTCGGGCAATGCTGTGCTCCAGCAGCCAGGGCGCAGATGTCCGCGACAAGGCGCAGCAGCATCAGGCTGCTGGCGGAGGCATGGCAGTCCCGGCAGGCATTCAGACAAAGCGCGCAGGCGGCCGCACGCGGCGCGCCGCGCGGAACAGCCACCGAGAGTGGGGCCTCGCGACCGCCGTCGCAGTGAAGCAGAGGCAGAGAGCGCGCGGCGCGCGCGCAGGCGGCCGCGCACGGCGTGCCGACGGTGGCCACCAAGAACGGCGGCCCTGTGGACATCATGGCCACGCTGCACCATGGGCTGCTCGTCGACCCGACCAACAGCAGCGAGGTCGCCGACGCGCTGCTCAAGATCCTGACCAACGGCGAGACCTGGGACGAGATGTCGCGCAACGGCGCGCGCCCCCGCCCCCCGCGCGCAGCCTGGGTCGGTCGCTGAAGCACTTGTGCCTGACACCTGCTAGACCATAGCATAATGCTGCTGAGTGTACATTGATAAGGCGGCCGGAGGCTGCTCACGCAGCTCGCGCGCGCGTGCAAACCTCGCCGCGAGCCTCATGGTTGTCCGAGCGGCGGTAGTGCTGACCTGAGTTACTGAGGCGCTCCATGCGTGAGGAGTGCGCGATGCGTTTGCAGCTCACACTGGCAGCTCTCCAGGAGGCATGCAAGGGGTGCACCGTCAGGCAGCCAGGCCTCAGTGATGTACGACCGAGCAGCGGCTGTAGAAGGGTCATGTGTAGGGTAGGGTTACGGCGGTCCAGATGCCGCAGGACCCGCGCGCAGGCGTGGCCAACATCATGGCATACTCCTGGCTGAGCCACTGCAAGCGCTACCTGGAGCTCCTTGAGGGCGAGAAGCGCTTCTTGAAGAACTACAAGGCGCGCGCCTGCCGCGCCGCGCCCCCGCTGGGCTCGCAGCCGCCGAGCGCCAGGGAGCGGGGGGCAGGGTGGGAGGGTCTGCGCAGCGTCGGCAGAGAGAGCGCAGATTTGTCTGCCTGCTCGACCCCATCGGCGCCTCTGGCCGGCTGCACTGCCCGTGTTAGAACTAGTGATCCCTGCAGATGGCAAGCGTGCCCGTCGGCATGTGTGTATGTGCCGCGCGCGCCTTGAGTGGCAGCTGGACGCCCACATCTCGTGTGCCACCTGCGGCGACAGCGCTAGGAGCGCTCAGAAGAGTGCCCCCTTTTGGCACACTGGGCGGTGCGTAGCGGCCTGTGCATGGTCGGAGCTCTCTGCTCCTGACGCGGCTGGCGGCGGCGGCGCAGGAGCACATGGCGCGCCTGAGCGGCAGCTGGGACGCCTGCACGTTCGACGCCAACGCGGCCAAGGCGCGCGGCAAGGCGCCGGGCTCGCGCCCGGCGCCCAGCATGAGCCGGCTCATGTCCATGCCGCACCCGGTCGGCGGCAGCCCGCTCGCGCCGGCCGGCCCCAGCGGCAGCGGCCTGCCGCCGATGGTGAGCGCGGACGACGCGGTCGTGCACGAGCACGCCATCGACGCCGGCAAGGGCGAGCGTGCGCGCCCCCACATAAGTCTAACCCTATTCACTGGGCAGGTTAAATGTCGCGCCCTGCGTGCCGCAGCGGCGATGGGCATGCCACTCGTTCCAGCGAGGGTGAAGTGAAGCCTGAATGCACCAGCAGGCGCGCTGCGGGGCGCTCCAGGCAGGCGGTGGGCTGGGGCGGGCAGGGCTGCTCCAACCCTGCCGCGACAGCGCCCGGCGCCGCCCGCGCCGCCGCCGCGCAGGCGCGCCGGCGGGCCGCGAGCGCCGCAGGCGCCCGACGCGCGGCCGGCCGGCCGCGCAGGCACGCTGGTGGGCTTCAAGCGCAAGCGCTTTGTGGCGGTGGCGCTGGACGGCGCCTTCCGCGTGCCGGCCGTCGCGCCGCTGCTGGCGCGGCTGGTCGAGGCGCGCAAGCGCGCACATGCGGACGGCGTCGGCCTCGGCCTCGTCAGCATGCTCAGCTTCGAGGCGACCGTCAAGGCGCTGCAGGTGGGCGCGCGGCCCGCAGATGCAGGGTTAGGGTAGGTTAGGGCGTGCTCAGGCGCTGTGCCGCGCGCGCGCGCCCCAGAGGGCACATGCCTCTGGCGGGAATGAGCGGCGGGGCCCGATTAGGAGATTGCAGCCCGATGCGGCGCGGCGGCTGCAGGCACGCAGGAGCGGCAGGGCCTGATCAGCGGGCGCGCCGAGCGCGGGGCGTGCAGCGGCGCCGGAGCGGCAAGTCGGCCGCGGCGCCGCCTGAGCCCTCGCGCGCGGCGCGCGCGCAGGCGCACGACGTGCCGGCGCAGGAGCTGGACTGGCTGGTGTGCAACAGCGGCGCGGACATCTGGCACGCGACCGCGGCCGGCGACGCGGGCGGCGTTGCCTGGAGTGCCGACGAGCGCTGGGAGCACCACATCGACTTCAGGCGCGTCCCTCGGCTCGCGCCGCGGCGCCGGCCCTGTGCCGCAGAGCGGCACGTGGGCGGCGGCGCGGGACCAGGATCCGTGCACGAGGGCGGTGCGAGCGCTCTGCAGTATTCCGTGTGGCGGCAGCGTGCGCCGGCGCGCCGCCGCCGCCGCCACCGTGCCACCCGTCTGCTGACCCTACACCTACCCTTTCCGCGCAGGTGGGAGCGCAGCCAGCTGGCCAAGGCGGTGACCAAGATGCTGGCGGGCGGCGAGCCCAAGGCGCTGGCGAGCGCGCCCACGCTGCTCAAGGCGCTCGCGCTGCTGCCGGACGGCCAGGAGCGCGGCGCGCACCCGCACCACTTTGCGCTGCCGCTGGACGCCGAGGCGAAGAGCCTGCTGGGCGCGCCCCGCCCCGCGCCCGCCCTCCCGTGCCCTGGCAAGACCCCTTAATGTACCGACTGGATTGATACTCTGCGGGCCTGGCTTTCCCGTGGCTTGCAAATCGTGGACGGGTGCCAAAGGGTGTGTCCTGCATCAGCGCAGTGAGCAAACGAGTCGCATGCTCGCCCCGACACTGCCAGGGGAAGGGGAAGGGGGGGACATCAAAGGCGGGAGCAAGCGTTTGCGGCGCTGTGACCATTGCGCTGTTGCGCGCAGACCTGGGCACGCACGCGCGCGGCAAGGACGCCGTGGCGACCGTCGTGGTGGACAAGCTGCGGCGGCGCATGCGCCAGAACGGCTACCGCGCGCACCTCACGCTGCAGGCGCGTGGTAGGGTTAGGGTGGTGGCAGCCCTGGGCGCGCCCGTCGGCGAGCCGCACTCTGCCTCGTGTGGCGCGCGGGCTGGTGAAGCCCTAGGAGGGCGCGGGGCTGCTTCCAGGGCGCAACGCCCCAGCCCCATGACCCGGCAGCGGATGCGAGCATGCCTGCCGAGCGCGGCGGGCGCCGCCGGGCGCGCCCACGCTCCCCAGCCCCAGCCGGCGGATGGGCGCGCGCGCGCCGCGAGCGCCGCAGCCCGGGCACGTCAGCTCGCGTGGCAGCAACCGGCACACCGCTTGCCGCCAACCCGCCCTTGTATCCAGCGCCCGAGGCGGCGGCTTGCGTGCTAACCCTACCCTGCGGGCCCGCGCATGCAGATGGCGGCGGAGGGCGCGGCGGTCGTGCCGCACGTGCACATCACGCCCATGCGCGCCAGCCGCGCTCTCGCGCTGCGCTTCCTGGCCACCAAGTTTGGGCTGGGCATGGACGCGTTCACGGTGATGGCGGTCGCGCCGTCGATGGACACGGCCGGCGACGCGACGCGCGTGCCGGCGCACACCTCCGACCTGATCGAGCTCGTCTCCGGCGTGTGCGAGGCGCGCCCTGCCCTAATCCTAAACCTTATTGTACCAAGCCTGCCCCATACTGAGCTCGTCGAGCTTGACTTCGGCGTGCGCGCGGCGCGCGCGCCGTCCCTCCCGGCTCCCGCGCTGCCCCGCGCCGCAGCCCCGCGGCCGACCGTGCCCGGCGCACTGGGCGGCAGTGCGCCAACCTGAGGCGGGGCGGCCCATGCCGGGGCCACCTGATACGCCCTGCTGCAGGGCGGCCAGGGCGTGTTCCCCGACCCTATGCGTCAACCCCAACCCTGCGCGCCGCGGCGGGCCGCAGGTGGTCGTGACGGCGGCCGACGCGAGCGAGGCACCGGCCGGGCGCATGGACGCGGCCGCGCTGGACCGCATCGCCATCCGCGTCTCGCCGCGCGTGTTCGGCACCCGCATCCGCTGCGTGCGCGAGGAGGCTGACGTGGCCAAGGAGGTCCGGCGCCCCCCTGGGCCCCGGGCTGGTGGGTGGAATGCGGGGGGGGGGGGGGGGGGGGGGGGGGGGGGGGGGGGGTGCGGGGGGGGGGGGGGGGGGGGGGGGGGGGGGGGGGGGGGGGGGGGGGGGGGGGGGGGGGGGGGGGGGGGGGGGGGCTGGGGCTGTGCCGGCTGTGGGAGGCTGACAGGGCGCTGTCGGAGGAAACGTGGATTGAATTTTGCCGTGCGCTCTTGGCTGTGGCCCCGAGCGCCGGGTCGAGCTCCGGCCGCCCCGGCTGTGCCGCAGGCACCACACAAGCAAAGAGGTGGTGGCGAACAGCGGCATGCCAGCCGATGGGGCTCTTCATGTGCCTCAACGGGGCGGGTATCAAGATACGCGGCGCTTCTAGCTCTGACCATGCAGAAAAAATCAGAACGGACTGAGCACTCTCCGGCGCTGCAGGTGGACCAGGCGATGGCGGACGGCGGCGCGCCGGCCGCGGCGGAGCGCGACTCGGCCGCCAAGCTGTCAGCGGCCAAGGCCAAGCCGGCCGGCCAGGAGGAGAGCAACGGCGCTACAAGCGCCGGCTCGGGGCCCGCGCGCGCCGGGTCCGGGCCCATGCGGGCGCCGCGGAGGTAGTAGGGACGCATCCGGGCCTGAGCGTGTGCTGGCTTAGAGCTCGCTGTGGCGCCACGGCAGCCTGGAGGGCTGGCGCGCTGACCCGCGTGCGCCGCCTGTAGGCATAGAATGGCGCCGCAGAGACAGGTTGAGTCTGTACTCCAGCCTGGCACGCTAGCTTTGGAGCCGCCGCGGTGCTGCAGGACAGGTTTTGGCGGACAGGTTTTGGCGGAGCTGTTTTGGTGCATGCATCGGATGTTTTGTGATCAGTGAGGGCAAGGAGGGCGCTCAGCGCTTCTGCAAAATTGTACCCGTCAGCCGGGCGGCCTGGGCGGCCTGCGTTTGTTGCTGCTCCGTGCGTGTTTGTAGCACTTGGCGCTAGTATAGAAGTAAGGTGGTGTGCGCGGGGGCCTTGCTGCAGGCTGATGCCCACTGGCGGCAACACGCCAGGAACTTGTGTTTGCACACTTGACATGCTTGGAAGACATGAAAACCGCTGTCCACTGTGCAGCAGTGACTCGTAACAGCCGATCAGACCAAGCAGGGCGAGCGCTGCGTCCTGAATGACCGTCGTGCTCCCTGGGCGCCATGCCCCTGCCTTTGCTGACGCCTCCTGCGCCGGCGACAGGCAGCAGGGTATCAGCCCCGAGCACAGTGCAGAGCAGCAGCACAGAAGCACCAGGTTCATTGCAACAGCGCGTCAAGCTAGGGTGTGGCGGGGCGCGCCAGCGTCGTGCCGCGCCACTGTATTTGTTCGCCGCAGCGCCGCGGCACAGCGCTGGGCGAGCAGCCATGCCCTACAGGCACCCATAAAGCGATGCGGACTCCGCAGCAACCGGTCACGCATGTTCAGCGCTTTGCAGCCGCCAGTCCAGGTCCCAAGCCTCGTCGTTGGCTACGGCGGTGCTCGCTGTCGCCCAGCCGCCAGCGGCGCCGCTGCCCCCCGTCGCAGCGCCGCTCCGATCAATGGTCCGCACGGGCTGGCCTGCTGGAAGACTGACGCCGTTCTGCACGCCGGCCGGTGCAGAGCTATGCGCGTCTCCTGCGTCAGGTTCGGCAAGGCCGCCTGCGGCCACAGCCGCGCCAGTTGCCTCGGCATGGCACGCCCCTGCCGTCCCTGGATCCCCTGCAGGGGCGCCCACTGCGCGGCGGCCACGGCAGCACTGCTCCGGGCGGGGGCAGGCGCGGCCGGCGTCTGCCCAAAGCCGCCAGGCGGCTTCGACGCCGGTGGGTGCGCCGCAGCGGCAGCCGCTGTGCACGGTCTCCAGCAGGGCGGTCGCCGCGCAGGCTGAGGCCGGCAGCCGGACCTGCGCGACCCAAGCAGCACAGGCTATCGTTTTCTGTCTCGGCAGAGTTCTGCCTTGCGGGCCCGCCCGCTCGAGAGCACGCGCGCTGCACGGCAGCGGCGCAGCACGCTGGCAGTCACGCCGTCGCCGGGTCGCGCTCGCAGCCGTGCACAGCTGCGGCACGCGCTCCCCGCTGAGCTCTCCGAGGCACGCAGAGGCGCGCGGCGAAACATGCATGGGCCTTAACCCTAACCATAACCCTAACCAGGGCGCACCCGCACGCGCAGCAGCGCGGAGCCGTGGCCGTCCCGCGAGCGGCAGGCCCGGCGGTGCGCGCCGGCCGCGAGCGCCGCCTCAGCGCGCCGCAGCGCGCGCGCCGGCCGCAGGTCCAGCCGCAGGTCGGCGGGCCGGCCGGCGGTCAGCAGGCGCAGGCGCAGCACCTGGCCGCCGCCGCAGCCGCGCTCACCTCTGCCGATCCGGCCCAGTCCCTCGCACGTTTCACTCGAGACACGCATACGTGTCTTTTATAAGCTTCGAGTGCGAGCACGATATGACTCGAGGTGCGGGGTCCAGAGCAGGCCCACTTAGCGACGCCAACGCACAGCGACACAGCAGGCGCTCAGAAGGTGAAAGCTGTGGCCGACATCAGGCCGGGGCAGCCGCGCGCAGCTGGGCAGGCACGCTCTGCCTGCCCCTACCACGCCCTCTCTTGACCGCTGCCAGCTTGGCGGCGACACCCGCTCACAGCCCCGCCCGTTCGGCGTCCCCGTGCGGGCGCACCTGCAGGTGCGCGAACGCGGGCGCCACGACCTCGGCATCGAGCGCGCCGGCGGCGCCGGCCGCCTCGCAGGCCGGCCGCGCAGCCGCGGGCCGCGCGCCCCACGCGGCGGGCATCTCCGGCTCGCCGGAGCAGCCGCCGTCGCGCGCCGCGCCCGCAGCGGCCGCGCTGGGCCACTTGGCAGCCGCCTGCAGCCACCGCGCCGCCTCAAAAGGCTGCTCATTCCGGAAGTGATTGAGCACTCTCCAGTCAGCCGTGTCGCACGACCGCGCGCAAAGAAGCGCTGCATCGCAGATCCAGCACCACGGGCGCCCGCTGTGGCCCGCAGGCAGGCCCCGCCGGGCAGCACCCCCGCCGCGCGCAGCGCCGCTGGCGGCGCTGCGAGAGGGCGCGGCGCACCGCGCCGGGCAGCATGCCCGCCACGCTCAGGCGCGCCAGCGACGGCGCGGCGGCCGCCACGCGCGCCAGCAGGTCGCCCAGCGGCAGCGGCCGCACGCGGTCCTCGCCGGCGCCGCCGCCGACCCAGGCGTCCACCCCGGCGTCCACGCCCCCGGCCCACCACGCGCCCGCGACGTCAAGGTCCAGCTCCGCCAGGCCGCCCGCATCCAGCGCGGCCAGGTGCGCCCATGCCGGCGCGTACGCGCGCACGTCGGCGGCCGCCCAGTCGATGTGGCCAACGGACAGCGCGGCCAGGCGCGCGCCGCGCGCGGCCAGCGCGGCCGCCGCCGGCAGCTCGCGATGCAGCGCGGTGATGCTGGGCATGCTGCTCTGCGCGCGTGCGGCCTTGGCGTCAGGCCGCGCGCGCACTGCAGCCCACCGACCCGGCGGCCTGCTGCGCGCCAGCCGGCGCTATCTTGTGCCGAGTGCGGCGCCAGGCCGGCGCTGCACGCAGCTCCCAAACGCCACACAGAGCACGCCGCTTTCTGCGCGCAGGGGCGCGGCGACCTGCGGCCGCGCGCAACCGGGCACCCCGCGCGCGGACCGCAGCGCTTTTAAAAGCCCAGAGGGGGCACCTGCACGGTGAGCCGGCGCAGGCTGGTCGGCAGCGCGGCGCCAAGCGCGGTGCCGTGCGCGACGCCGGCGTGCCGCGTGTAGGCCACGTCCTCCAGGGCCGGGCAGCCGGCAGCCAGCGGCGCCGGCGCCAGCCAGCCCAGCTCCCAGCCCGAGATCTCGGCCGGCATCAGGCGCTGCCGCGCAAACGACGCCTCGCGCACGTCCAGCACGCGCAGCGCCGGCAGGTGCACGCGGCCCAGCTGCCGCGCGCGCGCGCGCGCAGGGTTACCGCGCCTGGGCCCACCATTCAGCGGCGGACAGGGCTTGCTTGCGTGGCTGTGCAGCGCTGCGCACGCGGCCGCTGCGCCAGGTCCCGGGCGCGCGGTGGGGGACACGTGCAGCCCAGACGGCCCAGTGTCATGATACCCGCAAACACTCCGGCTTTGCAGCGGACGGGCTCCCCCCTTGTATATACCAAGATGGGGGCGCTCACCTCCAGCGAGCGGGTCGCCTTGGGGTGCGAGAAGCAGGCCTTGCGCAGGACGAGCACCTCGAGCGCTGTGCTGCCTGCGGCGGGGCGCACAAGCTATCAGGCACGCGCGCGGCGCCGCGCGTCCCGCGCGCCTGCGCGCCGCGACTCCGGGCGCCCACCGGAGCTGAGGAAGGGCCAGCCGCGCGTGCTGGGCAGCGTCAGGCGGCAGCCGGTCAGGTCGAGCGCGGTCAGCTGCGCCTCGACCGCCGCCAGGCGCGGCAGCTGCAGCGTGTGCGCGTTGGTGATGGTGAGAGCGCGCAGCCGGCCGAGCGCGCACAGCACGCGCGGCCCTGCCAGCGCCGCCAGCGCCGGGCCGAACTGCGCGGCGCGCCGCCCCTCGGCGCCCTGCTCTGCCGCGGCAGGCGGCACGGCCGTGCCGCGCGCCGAGTGGCGCGCGCATACCGGGCCGGGCGCGGCGCGCGGGCGCGCCTCGAGCGAGGTCAGGTGCGCGGCGACGCCCGGGTCGGTGAGCGCGCGCAGGGCGGAGCGGCGCGCCGCATCGCCCGCGCATGCGCTGCCGCCGACCAGCGCCATGCGGCCGCGCGTCAGGCACGGCAGGAGGTCGGGGTGCGCGAGCGCCAGGCTCGCCCGCGCGCCGGGCGGCAGCCGCTGGCACACAAGGTCCCACACCTCCTCGGGCAGGTCCAGCCAGGGGCACGCCGCGGCCGGCTCCGTGCAGCTCACCATGCAGACATGGCGTGCACGTGGATGGCGATGTGTTCAGGCGCCCATCCAGTGATGCCGCCGTACCAGGCCTGGCGTGCAGAGCGCGTTCACGTCTAAGGACGCACGCCTGGTTAGGACCTGGAGGAGCCCTGAGAGAAGCCCTGTTTGGGACGTCATCGTCGGTGGGAACAAGATCATTGACATCGTCTGTGGGAGCACGAAGCCGGCGTGAGCCAGGCACTCTGTCTAGGTGATAGTGCTTTGCGGGTACGGGGCGCTTTTCGAACGTTTTTGCCGCGCATTTTTGCCGTCTCACGCTCCCTCCTGCGTGCACGGTATGCTGAGGCATGCCTGAGGCGTCGTCGAGCAGCAGTAAGGCCGGATGGCGCCCCGAGGTACATATCGTGCAATATGCCTGATCATGGGCCATTGCCCGTCATGCAAGCTCAATGTCGGGACTCGGGCGTCATGCAGGAGGATGTACACTTGTGTGCGATCCTGGAGGCTCTGGGAGGCCCAAAAAAAGAGCCTGGCTTCTCCTGGACTGAGGTCGCGCGCACTCTGGGCGGGGGCCGGAACGGCAAGAGCTGCAGGCTGCGATGGTGCGCGGCGCGCCCGCTGTCCCTGCGCCTGCGCCCTACTCGCCTGCCCCCGCGACTGCCGGTGCATCCCGCGGCTGTGCCGCTGCGCAGCGGGCGCTGATAAAAAAACCTAGCCTCTGCATGCCGCACGCACTTGCAGCGCGCGCCGCGCCCCTCACGCCCCGCCGGGCTGGCGCGCGGCGCAGGAAGAACCAGCTTCGCCCCGACCTCAAGAAGGGGCCCTTCACGGCGGACGAGGACGCGGTCATCTTGCAGGTGCCGCGGCAGCTCCCGGCCCGCGCGACCAGCCGTGCGCGCCAGGCAGCAGCGCCCCGAGCGGCCCCTGCTGACGCGCGAGCGCGCGCAGGCGCACACCGAGCTGGGCAGCCGCTGGGCGTCGGTCGCTAAGCGCTTGCCTGGAAGGTGCGCCCGGGCAGCGCGCACTGCGCGGCCCACACGGTCAGAGGCGGATCGGCTGGAGCGCTGCCCTGTTCGCCGCGCCAGCCTGCTTTCCACGGCCGCGCCTCCTAGCTGCCGCGGCCGGTGCGGCGGCACGGCCGGCGCACCGGCGGAGCGCGAGCCGGCGCTGCGGCCCGCGCGCAGGACCGACAACATGATTAAAAACCGCTGGAACTCCACGCTGAAGCGGCGCGCCAAGGAGACGGCCGGCCAGCCGGCCAAGCGCGTGCACCGCGCGCCCGCGCCCGTGCGGCCCGCGAGCGCCGCGCGGCCCGCCGTGAAGCGCGAGCTGGCCGCGCCGCAGCCGGAGCAGAGCGCGCCGTCGGTGGCCAGCTGGGTGCGCGCTCCCAGGGCGTCCTGCTTCCCGGCGTGTTGGGCTGCCTGGGGGAACGAAGCGGGCCGCGCCGCTCTGCTGTCTTCCAGGGAGCTCCGGCCACGCCGCTGGTCACGCTGCTGTCGTCACCAAACGGGCGCCTTTAAGTTTGGGTGAGCAGCATGATAGGCGCGGTTGGCGCAGGGCGGCTGCGTGTCCCGGCTGGACGCCGCGGGCGGGCGGGGCTGCGGTCCGCCGGCCAGCCTGCCCGGCAGCCCCAGGGGCTCCGCCAGCGCCTCTCGAGCGGCGCTGGGCGGCGCCCTGGGCGGCGCGCCGGGCGGCAGCGTGTGCAGCGGGCCGGCCGCCGCCGCCGCCGCCGCCGCCGCTGCGCCCGGCGACGGCGCGCGCGCCGCGTTCCCCGACGTGCTGTGGGCGGTGGAGCGCGTGGCGCGCTTCAGCAGCCCGCCGGGGCTGGAGCCGGGCGCCGCGGGGCTGCTCAGCGCCGCGCGCGGCCTGGGCGCGCCCGCCGCCGCGTCGCCGCCGCCCGCTTCGGCGCAGACGTGCGGCCGGCCGGACTGGGCGCTGCAGGCTGGGCTGGGCGTGGCGCTCCGGGCGGCCGCGCCGCTGGCGCCGGCGCCGGCGTGCGCGTCGGCCGCGAGCGCGCCCGCCGGCGGCTGGGCCGGCGAGCCGGGCTGGGCGGCCGCGGTGGCTGCCGTGCGCGCGGGCGGCCGGCGCGCGCGCGCGCAGGCGCTGGCCGAGGCGCACTCGGGCGTGTACCCGGCGCCACCCGCGCTGGGCGCGCCGCTGGAGTCCTACTCGCTCGCCGACATGCAGCGCGCCTTCGGCCTGGGCCGCGCCGCCGAGCACAGCGACCGCCGCTCCAGCTGCGGCTCGCCGTCCCCGGTCGCGGTCGCGGCGGTGCAGTGCCGCGGCGCGCCCGGCGACCCCGACGCCGCCTTCGCGGCGCTCACGGCGGGCGGGCCGCGCCAGACGCTGCCCTGCGCGGCCGCCAGCCCCTTTTACGCGCTGCTCGGCAAGGCCGCGCTGCCGCCCGAGCCCGAGCTGAGCGCCGCCGGCGCCTGGGGCGCCGACGGCCGCCTGTGCGCCGGCCGCGCGCACGGCGGTCTGTGGGCCGGCCCCGCGCCCGGCGCCGACCCGGCCGGCTGCCCGGGCGACCTGGGTCTAGGGTTGCGGCTGGACCCCGACGCGCCCGCCGCGGAGGTGCTGGCCGGCTGCGCGTCGTTCCAGGCGCACGTGCTCGCGCGGCCGGCCGCATTCTGCGAGACGGGCATGCCCAGCACCGGCAGCACGGAGTCCGACGGCACGTTCGTCGGGCCCGCGCTGGGCCTCGCGGGCCTGCCGGGCTACGATCTGGCGCCGGTGCGCGCCGCGCCGCGGCGGGGGCCGCTTGTCGGTGTGCGGGAGGAGCGCCGACGGGGCACTGGAGAACACACTGTGACTTGTGTTTCAAAGGGGTTGGTGGCAGGCACTTGTCCTTGTGGCCTTGTGGCGATCGAAGGGCAGGCAATGCCACTGCAATGAGGGGCACGATGGTGTCCTGTCTTCTGTCTTTCTTTGCTGGTCAGGCGGGCCGACGGGCTGGCAGGCTGGGCGACGCCCCACAAAGAGCTGATGTGGGCCCCGCATACACCAGTTGAGACCGGTGTAGTACTGCTAGCTAGCTGAAGGGATGCTTTGGCGTCGGGCTGAGGTAGCTGCGGCGCGCGCGCGGCAGGTGCACTCCACGAGCGCCGCGGGCTGCTACGCGCGCTTCGCGGGCGCGCTGCGGCCGGCGCCCGCGTGCGAGCGCGCGCTGCCCGGCCAGCACTGGCTGCCTGGCGAGCCGGAGTTCGACTTCACGTCGCTTCACTGAGGGCAGGCGTGCCTACCCTACCCTATCCCTACACCTCCCCCTGTTTGACCCTCCACGCCGGCATGTTCACCACGCCTCATGCCGACACACCAGATATACCGCGGGGCCCAGCTCCCCTGGTTTGGGGGCGCGTGCGGCCTTGCTGCCTGCCACACGCACCACCGCTCTGTGCACCGGCAAGCACACGTGGTTGTCCTGCACTCTGCGCATATGCGTGGAGGTGGGGGGGCCTGTTCAAGCCCAGATGGCAGACTCTCCTGCACGCATGCGCTCTGGGTGTCCACTTCCCGAGGAGGGTGGCGGGGCTTCCTTGGAGTGGCGTCCAGAGCCTTAAACTGGACAGCGGTTTTTATGACAATGTAGCTGGAAAGCCCAAGTGAGACGCGGGACGTCAAACCTGTCTGTCGCGGGGTCGGCAGGCGGCCCAGAGACCAGCACGCCCGAGGGAGGGGCAGCGCGCTCCGCGGCCGCAGCGGGCGGCAACGCTCGAGTTGGAGCAGCGTATGCAGCGCTGAGAGTATCCCGTGCATTCATTGCGGAGGGGCTCCGTGCGGATCAGGGACCGGCGGACCTGCTAAAGGTTTTTGGAATGCAGAGGGCATATATACGCGCCAGAGGTGGAGCGCTGCTGCTAGGAGGCAGGACGGTGTGCTGGGTGGAACCGGGAGGACGGTCTGTCGCTTGGGTGTTGCACCCGGGGCTTGGTTTGCGCAGCGCATATTCTGCTTGCATCCCCCATCGCATGGGTCTGTCAGGCGATTCTGCTGAAGTCGGCTCCAGGGTCCGGTACGGAGGGGTTTTGCCTTGGGCTGTGCCAGACGCTGTGGCGGGCGACCCCTGCGGTGCTCCCGTGTGTGAGCTGCCCAGGGCGCCCTGTTGTTGCTGGCGGGTTGCTGCTGAGGGGTTAACGCTCGAGGGTTGTTGATGAGGGGTTGTTTGCTGACGAGGGGTTGTTCGCTGAGGGAGGCCAGAGGCGCTCCGCGTGCGTCTCACGCTGAGCGTGCTCATGCCCTGGTCCGGGCCTTGTATCCGACATTTGCGCGTCAGGCGGGAGGATTCCGCAAGGGGGCCCGTGCTGTGCGCAGTTGCGCGGCCGCGCGCCCCCACTTCGTTGCCCGCAGGCATGCCTGCTCATGGCTGCCTGTGTCTCTGCAAGCAATCTGGCGGGGCAAACGGGGCCTGGCGTTGAAACAAGCTGCTCGGCAGGCGGAGCAGCAGGCAAGCGATGGCGCGGCAAGCAAATGACGGCATCGTTGCCAAACAGGCAGGGCGGGTAGGCTGTGGGGTTTTGTGGGGCACGTAGCGGGGTTTTGGGGATGTACTTGCGGGCAGCCTGGCGTGAAGCTCTGGGCGCGCGGCGCCAATTTGCGCGGCGCGCGCCCGGCAAGATCAAGCTTGGCGAGTGGTGTGCGTGATTGAGCGCCGAGGCCACTGCCACTCTTTGGCAGCCCGGCAGGCGTGGTGGGCGCGCGTGGGGCGGGATAAGAGCGGCCGCGCGCTCACTGCTGCTCCCCGACAAAAGTGTCTGTGTGCAGAGCTGGGAGCGCGTGTGCATGTGGGGCTGGGGGCGAGGGCGTGGGGCATGCTGGCAAGAGCACCGCTCTGTAAGCGGGCGCGCTGAACACGGCGTTAACGAGTAGGATGGGCGGCCGGCACGAGCGCGCCTGACGGCGCCCCGGCTGCCGCTTGGCAGGCGTGGGTGCGGGGCTGGGGCGGCATGGCTGGGCATGAGGAGTTGGGGGGATGCGGGCGGACGGGCCGGATGCCAACTCTGATTTGGTTTGCCGACATGGCGTGCACAAGCGAGTGCCGGGGGGGG